>ERZ831634.2058-NODE-2058-length-18678-cov-3.951136_pt1 | contig 18678 bp, 16 predicted proteins | sample MGYA00519953_ERZ831634 | MGnify/ENA primary metagenome ERZ831634 (study PRJEB31850, sample SAMEA3708718) | human gut metagenome | biome: human gut; feature: human-associated habitat; material: faeces | place: China | collected 2014 ... | reverse complement strand
CGCGAGCTGGGTTCAGAACGTCGTGAGACAGTTCGGTCCCTATCCGGCGCGGGCGCAGGATATCTGAAAGGAGCTGACCCTAGTACGAGAGGACCGGGTTGGACGAACCGCTGGTGTATCTGTTGTCATACCAATGGCATAGCAGAGTAGCCAAGTTTGGCCGGGATAAACGCTGAAGGCATCTAAGCGTGAAGCCCCCCTTAAGATAAGATATCCCTGGAGAGAATCCAGTAAGACCCCTTAAAGACTATGAGGTAGATAGGGCAGAGGTGGAAGTGCAGTAATGCATGGAGCTGACTGTCACTAATAGGTCGAGGGCTTAACCAAGAAAGCATGGAAAGCGAAGCGGATGGAACAGTATGTAGTTTTGAAGATATCAGATAGATAAAGTCATTACGTTTATGTAATGGCTTTTTTTATGGAATAGGAAATTGCTCGTACAGTAGTGGTACACCAGCAAGAATTGCTGTAGCAATTCTTGGAGTGCAAAGCGCTGGCTTTGCACTTTTTTATTGTTTTCCGTTAGTGTTTGATACTATCTGTTGAATTGTGTTTATTTGTTTAGCTTTTTTGCGATCAACCCTACAATCTCACGAATAGAAATATCAGAGCAGTTGATCGTAATATCGGCATATTTTTCATATAAAGGAGTACGTTCCCGGTAAAGATCCAGAAGCGTCTGCTCGGGACGCATAGATACACCGCGTTCTTCAAGATCACCAAGTCGTTTGACCAGATCGTCAAATGGAAGACACAGATAAATTATGGTTCCGATGCTGCTTAAATGCTGCATAGCCTCTTTTCCATACACAACACTGCCTCCTGTTGCTATGATAGAATGAGAAACATCCAGCTGTGCATTGATTTTATTTTCGACTTCATTAAAGCCATCCAGTCCTTTTTGTGAAATGATTTCATGAAGAAGCATATGCTCTTTTTCCTGAATCACCAGATCAGAATCGATAAAAGTATATCCAAGCTTTTTGGCTAAAACTACGCCAATCGTACTTTTCCCTGCACCGGGCATACCGATTAAAATGATATTATTTGTATTCATATGTATTTTCCTGCTATCTTGTAATTACCTGACTTATTGAGTGACTTTTACAAAAATAGATTTTCCTTTCTGTCAATTTTATTTTGTTGATTTTATTATCCGTGATAGATTCTATTACGGTGTTGTACATGCGTATGATATCAATAATAAAAATATTTGCTTGTAAATATAGATAAGCCTGAAAAACCAAATGACGGGTTTGTTTTCGTCCGGTTTTCCAGGCTCATTATAGCAAAAATAACGGATGGATTCTATCTTTATTTATTATATTATTTTATTTCTCTTCGTTCTATCATATCGGAAAGCAGATTGATACTTGCATCAATTCCGAGAAAATCAGATTTTAAATAAAAGTCATAGTTGTCCAGATCTTTCCAATGCTTGTGTGTAAAATAATAACAATGATTAGAACGTTCATGTTCGACTTTTTTGATCTTTTCTTTTGCTTCTTTGGCATTTAACCGATCACGCTTCATAACACGTTCTATTTTTGCTTCTTTGGTTGCACCGACAAAAATTCGGAAAACAGAATAGTCTTTTTGCAAGATAAAGTTTGCCAAACGTCCAACGATCACACAGGATTCTTTGCTTGCAATGTCACGAATGATTTTAGATTGCACTTCAAAAACCTGTTCCACAAGTGGTAATTCTTCCTGTGGCATGGGTTGGATATACCAGAAATAGAGAGAATGAGCAGCAGTATTTTTGACTTTTTGTTCATTTTCGGAAATGACTTTCTCTGATAAACCGCTTTCCTGTGCTGCTTTGTGGATCATGTCAAGATCATAATAGGGGATATGTAACCGCTCGGCAAGCTGTTTTCCGATTTTACGTCCGCCACTGCCATATTCTCTTGCAATTGTTACAACAAGATGCTGCTTAGAAGTATTCTGTGGTGCACTGGTAAGATCCTGAACCAAAGAATCTGCTGTCTGACCGACCGGAGTCATTGTTTCTTTGGTTTGTAAGATGGAATCCAAAGGTGTTTTTAAATACTTGGTAAATACTTTTACTATCATACCTGTTAAAAGAGCTGAAAGAACAGTACCTTCTCTTGTTCCTACGATCTTAAGATCAAAGAAGAAGAGAGAAAGAAGAATTGATAAAATAACACATAAAATATCAAAACCGATCTTGATATTTCCGAAGTTCTTTTTGGTCGTATCGGATACAGCTTTTACAAAAGCTTCACCGGAATTCATGATTACATTGGCGATAACAGAAAGAGAAATTCCGAAACCAAGGATGATAATTCCAAGCAATACCATAATAAGCCGTAAAAAATAGTTCGTTACGGGAAACGATGCCACCAGATACATTCCAAGGTCTGTAAACCAGCCAAAAAGGAAGGAAAGCGGTATTTGCAAAAGCTGGATTAGTTGAAAATTTTTTTGTAATAGAAGGATCTGCCCTAAGATCAAAACGCAGTTCCAGACAATCAGCAACGTACCAAGTGAAAATGCAGGAAACTTGCAATTCACAACATTTGCTACAGAAGAAATAGGTGATACACCGAGTTCTCCATGTTTTGTAAATGCGACACCGAGTGCCGAGAAAAACAGACTGATAATAAATAAAATATATCGTTTTGTTTGTTCTTTATAATTCATGATACATCCTCTTTTCTTTGTATAAAATAATATGATTTCTTTTGGTGAGTAATTAATAGGAGATAAAATACCTTTTAGGAAGTTTCTTTCATGTTGTAATGAATTTTTTGCAACAGATCCATCAATTGCTTCTGCTCCTGTCTGGTGAAATTTTGCAAAGCTTTTTCTTCGAGAGATGCAAAAGCTTTGTTTACTTCCTGCGCTTGGGTTCTGCCTTTGGGAGTCAGATAGACATGCAGGCTTCTACGATTCTGATTTTCTGTCTTACGCTGGATCAGGCCTTTCTTTTCCATACCATTCAGGACGGAAGTGAGCGTGGCGGGCTCGATATAGCAGGCTGTAGCCAGTTCTTTTTGTACGGAACCGTCATGTGAGAGAAGATATTCTAAGACTTTTGGCTGACCGGATGTTAATCCTGTATTACGGATTCTGCCAAGCAGATCTTTTTGAAAAAGCATATGATCTGCCATGATCATATGATGTAAGGAATTGTTCATAAGGAAACCTCTTTTCTGCATTTTTGAATGGAAAATAAAATAGTGCATGATCATCAGTTTATCAGAACATGCATTTCCTTTTTGCAATCGTAAAAAGTATTTGATTTACAGATAGGAATAAATAATTAGAAATCAAATAGTTAGAGAACTAACTTTTATATTATCTTGAATATTTTGGCAATTGTCAAGTGAAGAATAAAACAAAGGACAAAAAATGTGTTATACTTAACAGGAAAAAGTCTTAGCAGGCAAAAGAAAATAATTACAATACATAGAAAAGAGGAAATCGTATGGCTATGAATATACAGGAAAGAGCAGATCAGGCAGCAAAGTTAAAGGCAACAGGAGTCTGTAATTGTACACAATCAGTTTTAAAAGTATTTGAAGACAAGATTCCAATGGAGGAACAGGATATTATGAAACTGACAGCCGGTTTTGCAGCAGGAATGGGGTGCCTTGAAAGTACATGTGGTGCGTTAATCGGTGCTGTCATGGTATCTGGAATGTTGACAGATGGTCAGGGAACTATGCTTTATGCAAAAGAACTTGTGAATCGCTTTCAGGCAAAGAGTGGCGCAACAATCTGTAAAGATCTAAAAGGACTCGAGAGTGGAAAGCCTTTATGTGAATGTCCGGATTGTGTCCGCAATGCTGTTATGGCATTAGGGGAGATTTTAGAGGAACAGTAAAAGAAAGTAGAAAGTAAATCAAAGAAGTGGTAGACAGTAAACAGAGACAGCACTTGTTTACAGAATACATTCTGATTTGCTATAATAAAAAAATAAAAAGAATAGCTTTACTATTCTAAGTGATATGGAGGTAGTTATGGCACAAAATCCAATTGTAACATTTGAAACAACAGAAGGTGTGATCAAAGCGGAATTATATCCTGAAATCGCACCAAACTCTGTCAACAATTTTATTTCATTGGTTCAAAAAGGTTTTTATGATGGTGTGATCTTTCATCGTGTTATTGCTGGTTTTATGATCCAGGGCGGTGATCCTGACGGAGTAGGAACCGGAGGACCCGGATATTCGATCAAGGGAGAATTTGCACAGAACGGCTTTGAAAATAATCTTCGTCATACAGAAGGTGTTCTTTCTATGGCACGTTCCCAAATGCCGGATTCAGCAGGATCGCAATTCTTTATCATGCATAAAGATGCACCACATCTTGATGGTGCTTATGCAGCATTTGGTAAAGTAACAGAAGGAATGGATGTCGTAGATAAGATCGCAATGACGGAAACCGATTACATGGATGCACCGGTTGTACCAAAAGTAATGAATAAAGTAACCGTTGAGACCTTTGGTGTAGAATATCCGGAACCTGAAAAATTATAATTTAAATGCATTCTGCTTTTGCAAAGAATGGAAGTTCATGAAGCAGCAAAGAATGCCAGAAAGTATCGCTTTCTTTTTCTTCCGGTAAGCGAAAGAACGCAAGCTTATCCTGATATTCTTTTTGAAAAAGAGGAGAGAAGTTATTTAATCTCTCTTCTTTTTTTGATTTTTTTTGAACCGCCAGACTTGGTATAAAAATACCGTTTTGATGAGTATAACAGGTTGCTTTTGTTGCTCTTTTACGGAAAGCCGGATCGACGAATTTCGCTACACTCTTGTGGATTGCCATATCTTCTTTGATCAGGTAATAATATTCTTTGTAGTTCGGAAAGAAGAATTTTAACGAATCTGTTATAACAGGTATTGTGAGGCTTAATTGATCGTTATTTATGAGCAGATTTGCCTGTTGTTGTAAAGAGAGTACATTACTTTCGGGATAACACACAGACATACTTACTTTTTTAGGAAAAGAAAATTTCAGTAAAAAGGTAAGTGTGACCGTTGTGTCAGTCTGCTCAAGCTGGTAACCGGTCTTTTGTAAATTAGAATTTTTTTGATCGTTTTTGGGATCAGAGAATGTCGTTGGTATTGGCAGGTCTCTGTCAGAATGTCTTTTACAAACGAGGAGATCAGTATATTTTTCCGGATCAAAAAGATCGGAATAAAGAAGCAGGCTGCATACATTTAACATCATTGCAATATCATCATGATTGTGTAATAGAAGCAGTTCTTTTAAGGAATCTGCTTTTTGTGGGTTTAAGATCTTTTTTTGCATATACTCGGAATAAACCGGTATCAGGTCGCCACCGGAAAAAGTATCTTCTCTTTGAATCCCCAGCCATTTTTCAACAGAAGTCTGATTACACCGAGCCAGTCCGAGACATTTTTTGAGAGGACGGATCTTTTTTAATAAGTCGATTGAAAAAAGAGATGCGGTATCAGAAAGAATCTGCATACAATGATCGCTTGGTGTGATCGAATGCTTTTCACACTTTTTTAATATATAAGGAATATCAAATGTCTGACCATTAAAATGATACAGATAAGAATATTGTTCGAGTTTCTGAAAGAAGCTTTCTAATAGCAAAGGCTCACTTTGATAATCGTCAGCAAACCATTGGCAAAGTTCCCAGTGTTCCTCTTCCTGATTAAAATACATCATACCGATCAGGTAAAGAGAAGAAGCTTTTGGAGACAGTCCGGTCGTTTCAATATCAAAAAAGGCAGTCTTTTGGGTATTGTGAAAGAATGGATAGGAAAAGACCGGATCCGGAATGGGGCTGATAATTGTCTGCATAGTGTTCTCCTTTTTTTTGTGTGCTGGTCAGACTCGCAAAATCGCTCTTGCAGAGCTTCTCTTTCTGCTTCGCAGTCGCTTCCTTTTCTTTTGCCACAGTCAGACTCGCAAAATCGCTCTTGCAGAGCTTTTTTTTCTGCTTCGCAGAAATTTTGCTCGTTGAAACATGCATGAAAAGGAAATGCCTGCTTCGCAGTCGCTTCCTTTTCTTTTGCATGTTTCATTATATCATGAATTCGAAACACAAGAAAGCTTGTTTTCTTGTGCAGAATTCATGAACGACAAAATCATTAAGCACGAAGTGCATCAAGCATGTAATGCTTGGATTTTGGAGTTATTATATCGTCAAGTCGAAATCCAGGAAAGCTTGCTTTACCGGAAACAATGAGATATAATTTGTACTAGTGCTTTGAATACGGGAGTATTCCAAACAACCGAAAAAAGTGGATAAAAAGAAGAAATCCATGATTTGATATTGAAAGGATGATTGGATGGAAAAAAAGATGGTAGTGGATTATGCACATGAAAAGTGGGAGAAAAAGTTCGGAACAGATGCTGCATATGAAAAATGGGATAAAAAGAATAAAAGCAAAGGAACGGATAATTATTTTGATACGGAGTCCAGAGCAAAGAAAAGCTATTTGAAAGGTTTAAAAGGACGTGTACAAAATAATCTGAGTGGTTTATTGCGTGTAGTCGTTACCGCATTGATCGTTCTGTTACAGATTTTATTGATTCTTATTCTGCCGTTTCTGCTAAGAAGCATTACGGTTTATTTTTATTTTATATTGGAATTGTGTTCAATTATTGCAATTGTTACGCTGGTAAATAAAAAGCAAAGTCCATCATTTCGGATCGCATGGATATCGATCGTATTACTTTTGCCAATCTCAGGTTTTGTACTTTATTATCTGTGGGGACGTGAAGGCGGTAAGAAAAAGCAGCTTGATGAACACATTTTGCGCCAGATCTCATATGGACAGAATTTTCTGATGCAGGATGGAAAGATAGCAGAAGAATATGTTGAGAAACATCCGGTAGCCGGAAGAATGGTCAAATATATGATAAGCGAGGGCTTCCCTTTAACAGCAGGAAATGATGTAAAATACTATCCTATGGGGGAAGATGCGTTTGAAGATATAATAGAAGCTTTAGAACAGGCGAAAGAATATATTTTTATTGATTTTTTTATTGTAGCAGAAGGTGCTTTATGGGATCAGATCCACAAGATCTTAAAAAGAAAACTGGAAGAAGGAGTGGAAGTTAAGTTTTTATATGATGACTTTGGCGCTGCAATCCGTACACAAAAGTTTTTTAAGCAGATTCTTGAACATGAAGGAATGGAAGTACGTGTGTTTAATCCGATCCATAAATATACCGGTGAATTATATATGAATTATCGGTCGCACCAGAAAATACTGGTCGTGGATGGCGAAGTTGGTTTTACCGGTGGATTTAATCTTGCAGATGAATATGCAAATCTTATCGAACGCTTTGGAGTCTGGAAAGATACCGGCGTACGGTTAAAAGGAGAAGCTGTATGGAATCTTACGGTTGTTTTTTTGCAAATGTGGGAAGCAAGTGCATTTGAGAAAGAACATATTGATTATTTGCGATATAAGAAACTGCCTGACAAAGCCGGTGACACATATTGTCAGGTGATTGCAGATGGGCCGGCGTTCAATCCGAATAATTCGATTGAAAGTGTCTATAACCAGATGATCACATTTGCAGACGAATATCTCTATATTACAACACCTTATCTGGTATTAGAAGATTATATGCAGCAAAGTCTGATTGAGGCAGTTCATCGCGGGGTGGATGTGCGTATTCTGACACCATATATTCCTGATAAAAAATATGCGAAATTATTAACAAACTATAATTACGGTATTTTGCTCAGAGAAGGTATTCGTATTTATGAATATACACCGGGATTTATCCATGCAAAGCAGATTTTGTCGGAAAATGCTGCAATCGTTGGAACGATCAACATGGATTACCGCAGTTTCTATCTGCATTACGAAAACGGTGTATGGATGTCGGGTAAGAAGATACAAGAGGATATCCGTCAGGACTTTGCCTATTTATTTGAAACCTGTGAAGAGATCAGTTATGAAAGCTGGAAGCACAGACCAAGACGCTGGAAGCTGATCCAGCCAATCTTAAATCTTTTTTCAACGTTATTCTGATATAGGAGGAGAGTCTTATTATGTATACCAACGTCTGTAAACACTGTCATAAAGTATTCAAATCAAAGATCAGAACCATGTGCTGCAATGATTGTAGAAAAGAAGATGAAAACCAGTTAGATGATATTGTGCAATATTTGAAGCTGTATCCAAACAGCAATGCATTACAGATTGCGGAAGAACTGGGGATTCATCCATATATTGTGGTAAAATTTATTGATGAAGGATGGCTTGGCAAAGTAAAGGGAACGTTTAGCCGGCTTCCTGATGAATAGAATGTACTTGTGGTATCTTCTTGAACCGAATTTTTTGGCAGGATTATGAATCAGAAGATTTTAGGAGTACATTAGAAACAACTGGAGGAAAAGATGATTCGTTTTATCAAAGGAACCTTAGCACAGATATCAGAAGGAGAGATTGTATTAGAACATCAGGGAATGGGATTTGCTATTTTTATCCCGGGTTCTTTTATGCAGGAACTACCTTCGATCGGAGAAGAACTGACGGTTTATACCTATCTGAATGTTAGAGAAGATGCGATGCAGCTTTTTGGTTTTTTGACGCAGGAAGATCTCGAAGTTTTTAAACTGTTGATCACAGTAAATGGAATCGGACCAAAAGCAGCACTGTCAATACTTGGTGTGATGGGTGCGTATGATCTGAAATATGCCGTGATGGCAGATGATGCGAAAGCAATTTCAAAAGTACCGGGAATCGGTCCTAAAACTGCCGGAAAACTGATTCTGGAATTAAAAGATAAGCTTAGTCTGGATGATCTGTTTACCGGAGATATTGGAAATGACAGTGGTGATGTGATTATTTCAGCAGATACATCAAAAGAACAAAACAGTGTAATAAAAGATGCGATAGAAGCTTTGGTGGTTCTCGGATATCCAAAGACGGATGCGACCAAAGCAGTACGTGCTGTCGATATGACAATACCTTTGGAAGTGGATGAATTATTGAAACAAAGCTTAAAGAATTTATAAGATTTGAGGAATCATAGATGGCAAAAAGAATGATAACAACAGAATTTACACAGGAAGATGAAAAGATAGAGACAGGACTCAGACCACAATATCTAAAAGATTATATTGGTCAGAAGAAAGTAAAAGACAATCTGAAAGTGTATATTGAAGCAGCAAAACAAAGACAGGAATCGTTAGATCATGTTCTTTTATATGGTCCTCCGGGACTTGGAAAGACAACCCTTGCCGGGATCATAGCAAATGAAATGGGTGTTAATTTGAAAGTGACAGCCGGACCGGCTATTGAAAAACCAGGAGAGATGGCTGCTATTTTAAATAATTTAAAAGATGGTGATATCCTTTTTGTGGATGAAATACATCGTCTGCCAAGACAGGTAGAAGAAGTATTGTATCCTGCAATGGAAGATTATGTGATCGATGTTGTGATCGGAAAAGGAACAGCAGCACGTTCGATTCGTTTTGATCTGCCACATTTTACACTGGTTGGAGCAACAACAAGAGCCGGTATGCTTTCCGCACCGTTAAGAGACCGTTTTGGGGTTGTCAACCGGTTAGAGTTCTACAGCCCGGAAGAGTTGTGTTGTATCATTGAGAATTCCGCTAAGATTTTACAGGTGGATATTGATAAAGAAGGAGCAATGGAAATGGCACGTCGTTCCAGAGGAACACCTCGTCTGGCCAATCGTTTCTTAAAAAGAGTACGTGATTTTGCACAGATCAAGTATGATGGAAAGATTACAAAAGAAGTAGCTGATTTCGCATTAAATTTGTTAGAAGTAGACCGTCTTGGTTTAGACAGGACCGACCGCAAGATCATTACAACGATGATCGAAAGCTATGGCGGTGGTCCGGTTGGTATCGAATCGCTTGCTGTTGCGATCGGTGAAGATGCAGGAACATTAGAAGATGTATATGAACCATATCTTGTTCAAAATGGATTACTCCTTAGAACACCAAGAGGACGAATGGTATCGGACGCAGCCTATCATCATTTTGGACTGCAGCCAAAAGAATAAAATACTATAAAAAGGTTGTTTTTTGTGGATTTTGCATCGGCTTTCAGGAAAGCGTGTGGATAAAGCGAAGCAGATCATTAGCACGGTTTGCCCAGGTGTGCTTTCGCATTGTTAATGTGTAAGCATTCCGGGCGATTTTTTTTGCCTTTTTTGGGTTTTGCAGGATGGAATTTACAAGATCCGGTAATGCCTCTATGTTACTCAGATCATAAAAAATGACATTTTCCCGATCAGTCAGTTCGCAGCAAAGATAGCGGTTTGTATCTGTAACACAGACAGCACCGTTTGCCATAGAATTAAAAACACGGTCATGTGCACCGTCTTTAAACCATGGCATGATGTTAAGGGAAATCTTTGCATTTGCGATCCGTTCCAGACATCCTTTTGATAATTGCCCTTCTTCAAATGTCAGATATTCGGGATGTTTGCATTGTAAACGATTCCAGCCTTTACCGACACAATGGACGTTGATCTTATGATCGACTAAGGTTTTTATGATTTTTTCACGAAAATAAAAGCGGATGTAAGCGTCAATAAAGATCATATTGGCGATTGTTTTCCGGATTTCTTCGTTGGAAGCATCCGGAAATTCCCGATGCAGATGTGCTTCCATAACCGCATCATCTGCTAATTGAGGATTTTGTATCAATTCTGTCAGCATACTGCGGTAAAAGACAGCATATTCTTCTCCAAGGCGGTCGATATACTGGTCGAATTCTTCTTTCGGAGTGAAATTGCCGGTAAAGACAACATCGTATGTTCTGTCTTCAAAAGAAGGGTAAGAACCATCCGGATAAAGAGAAGTACCTGCAAGTGGCAGGAAAAGATCACTGTGGATCTGCGGATAATATTTTTTCAGATACGCACGATGCAATCTGTCGATCGATACCTGATAGAAACGGTTTGGATGAATCTCGATCACTTCAGGATAATAAAAAGGATGGTCAACAGCAATATTAATACAGATTACATCATGGGAATCCCAAAAGAGTTGGTTGAGTGGATCGTACAGACAGGGACTCATTTGTAATCCTTCAAAATTGAATGTGATCAGGACCGTATCGGATATTCCGGCAAAAGAAGCTAGTTTTTGGGCACTTTCTTCTTCATAACGCTGGTCAAAAAGAAAGATTTTATATCCTGCCTGAACGAATGTATTTTGCATTTGTCGTGAAAAGAAATCCAAAGTTTCCGTACCTCCGGTCATAAGTACAATTTTTGAACGCATAAATCGAACCTCCCATATGTATCTATTGTAAAAGGGAAAAGAGCAAAATGCAATGACAGGGTATCAAAGATTATTGGGATATGGTATAATGAAACATGCAAAAGAAAAGGGAGCGACTGCGAAGCAGGCATTTCCTTTTCATGCATGTTTCAACGAGCAAATATTTCTGCGAAGCAGAAAGGGGAGCTCAGAAAGAGCGGATTTGCGAGTTTGTCTAGTGCAAAAGGAAAGGGGGGTTTTTATGAGGAAAAATCTTATGAAAATATTTTGTACAGTCGTTGTATCGTCGTTTGTCGTAACAGGTGCTTTTGGAAGCAGCTCCTGGAATATGAAGAAGGCATTGGCTGAGGATTCTTCGGACGCAGATGATACTGATGCAGAAGAAGAGGACGACGATGAGGATGATGAAGAGGATGTCGAAGTAGATATTTCAAAGTGTAAAGTGACTTTTGATGAAGATACACATCCTTATACCGGTAAAGCAGTAAAACCGGAGTTTACGGTTTCTTATGTGGATGAAGATGGAGATGATGTAGACCTTGAGGAGGGTGAGGATTATTCTGTCACATATTCTAATAACCGTAAGGTTTCTAAAAATGCAAAGATTAAGATCAAAGGAATAACGGATAATTGCACAGGAACGCTGGTTAAGACATTTACCATTTCAAAAGCAAAACAGAAGATTACAGCCAAAAACGTATCGGTATCATTAAGCAAAAAGAGTGTTAATCTTAAAGCGAAATGTTCTACGGGAACATTAAAGTATAAAAGCAGTAATACCGGTGTGGCAGTAGTAGACAGCAATGGAAAACTGAATTTGAAAAAGAAAGGTAAAACAATTATTACGATCAAAGCTAAAGCAAGCAGAAACTATAAAGTAGCAAAGAAGAAAATTACGATTACGGTAAAATAATCCTGTTAAAAAAATAAAACAAAGAGGACAACGTGTTAATAAACATTGTCCTCTTTATTTTATGAAATAGGTAACTGTTTATATAGTAGTGGTGCATATAGCAAAGCACTGGCTTTTGCATTTTTTATGGAAATAGTTGCCTATAAATTATTTCGATTCGATTGGTTCATAGCCATCCGGAATTGTGATGTTTAAAGCTTTTGCATTTTCTGCATTATACATTTTTGTAAGCTTTTTAGCAAACTGTACTTCCATGTCGCCGGCTTTCTTTTTGTTCTTTAAAATATCGTAAGCCATTTCACCGGTCTGACAGCCAAGGTTATAGTAATCAATAGAAAGCGTTGCAACACCGGCTGCACAGATTCCCTTTTCGCCTGCGATCATTGGAATACCTGCCGGGATAGCGACATTTTTGATCGTGTTGACACTGGAAGCCATTGTATTATCTGTAGGAACGTAAAGAACATCACATTCGCTGCAGGCGGTTGTTGTAACAGACTGGATTTCGTTGGAATCAGCTGCAGTATATTCTTTATATGCAATACCATCTTTCTTTAACGCCTCTTGCATTAATTTAGACTGATAAGCTGAATTAGGTTCTGAAGAACAGTAGAGAATACCGACTTTCTTTGCATTTGGAATGATTTCTTTTAATATTGCTTCCTGCTGGTCGATCGGAGCGAGGTCGGAAGTTCCTGATACATTCGTGCCGGTCTTGCCTTTCCAGTCTTTGATGTTTAATGCAGTAGCATAATCTGATACAGAAGTGCCGAGAATTGGAATATCAGCAGTTGCCTGAGTAGCTGCCTGAAGAGCTCCTGTGGCATTTGCAAGGATCAGATCTACATTGCTCGTTACGAAACCATTACAGATTGTAGAGCAGTTTGTAGATTCACCCTGAGCATTTTGCTCATCAAATTCTACATTATCCTTACCAAGTTTCTTTGTCAGTGTATCTTTAAATCCCTTTGTAGCAGCGTCTAATGCTTCATGCTCCATAAGCTGACAGATACCAATGGTATACTTCTTAGAAGAAGAACCATTTGAACCACAGCCCGTCAGGGAAGCAACTAAAGCGGTTGCTGTCAGAATAGATACGATTTTCTTTGAAATTTTCATAAATCCTCCTTATGTTTGCGTTTCAATGTGTCATTCCTATTATAGTGGTGGAAAAAAGAGGTGTCAAGAAAAACGGAATGCGGGGGATATTTGTAAAACGGAATGCGGTGGGATATTTGAAAGGAATATTGTCAGAGATACAAAAATAATGTTGCTGGAGGTAAAAAGGCAATATTGTTAGGCATACAAAGGTTATGTTGCCGGGAATATAAACACAATGTGAGAGAATAACATTGTTTAAATCTGAGTGTATCCGATTATGCTGAAAAAATGAATATTTTTATGAAAATCCGACTATTTTTGGGGAATTGACGGAAGTAAAAAAATAAATTAAGATAGCACGTAGAACATAGATTTTAAATGTATCTTATATTTCGAAATCAGTATGTCAGAGGTAGGAAAAAATTGGAGTAAAACTATAGGGAAGAAAAGGAAGAGAATATGTATAAAGATTATAAAAATACACCTTTATGGAATAGTGGGCTTTCTGAAGAGGAAAGATTACAATATTTGTTGCAGGAATTGACATTAGATGAAAAAATTGCCTGTCTTGGTACAGGAAATCCGGCGATTGAAAGACTTGGGATTCCTGCTTTTGGCGTAGGCGGAGAAGGTGCTCATGGAGTACAGGCTCGTCATGACCAAGGTTATGATAAAGGAGAGCCGGTTGCAACGACGATCTTTCCAAATCCGATCGGTATGAGTGCTTCATGGGATCGTGAGTTGATCAAAGAAGCCGGTATCGTTGTGGGAACAGAAGCCAGAGCATTATATGAAGAAGGACTTCATGGAAGTCTGAGTCTGTGGGCACCGACAGTAGATATGGAACGCGATCCGCGATGGGGAAGAACAGAAGAAGGTTATGGGGAAGACCCGTATCTGACAGCAGAAATGGCTGGTGCTTATGTGGAAGGTATGCAAGGAGAGCATCCGCATTATTTACGCTGTGGTGCTACGTTGAAACATTATTATGCGAATAATGTAGAGCAGGGTAGAACCTATATTTCAAGTTCTGTAGATCTGAGAAATAAATATGAATATTATTTAGAACCGTTTCGCAAATTGATCACAGAACATCATGTCGAAGGAATGATGACAGCATACAATGAGATCAATGGAATACCATGTATGTTGTTGGATAATGATATTAAGCTGGCAAAGAGCTGGGGACTTGGCCATGTGGTCAGCGATGGCGGTGATGTCAACCAGACAGTACATTTTCATAAATATTTTAAACGTCATTCAGAAACAGTAGCAGCAGGATTAAAAGCCGGAATGGACTGTTTTACGGATGATATGGAAATGGTAGAAGCTGCGGCAAGAGAGGCTTATGAACACCATATGATACAGATGGAAGATATCGATAAAGCTCTTTACCGGTATTTTCGGGTTATGCTTCGACTGGGCTTTTTTGACCGTGGGGGACGCAATCCGTATGAGCAGATTACAATGGAAGAAGTTGGTACAGCTCAAAGTCAGAAGGTTGTACGCGATATCACGGCAGAATCCGTTGTGATGGTCAAAAATGACGGAATTTTACCATTAGGAGCACAAAAAGCAGCAGAAGATCCTTGCAATCTGTTATCGCAGGATAGTGGCGATAACGTGTCTTCATCTCTCCAAAGCTATGATGTATCACAGAGATTGCACACGGAAAGAGAAAATGTAAAATCCAAGCTTGCTGTGATCGGACCGTTAAGTGATGTATGGTATAAGGATTGGTATTCCGGTGTGCCGCCATACTTCGTAACACCTCTGGATGGTGTGAAAAATGCATTGCAACCGGAATCACTGAACAGTCGGATTTCTGGAAAACAAAGTGTAACGGAGGGAAAACGGAACAGCCAGTCAAGTGAATTACAAGGTGCAGCAGATGAAAGCCTGAATAGTCGGCTACAAGAATTACAAGGTGTAACAGATGAAAGCCTGAATAGTCGGCTACAAGAATTACAAGGTGTAGCAGATGAAAGCTTGAATAGCCGGCTGCAAGAATCACAAGGTGCAGCAGATGGAAGCTTGAATAGCCGGATCTATGAATTACATAGTGCAGTCAGTGGAAATGCTACAGTTAGAATCAAGGTTTCTACCGGTGTAGAAGAAAATGTATATCTGGGATTGCAGCCGGATGGAAAAAGCATTGGACTTGTTTCGAAAGAAGCTGCAGAATCGTTTATCCTGACAGACTGGGGTGATGGCAAAGTAACTTTGCGTGCAAAGAGTAATGGACTTTTGTTGACAACGCAGGATGATGAGTCGATCGGTGAAAAGGGCGATATTCTGGCAGCCAAAGAAGAAGCATTCGGATGGTTTGTCAAAGAAATTTTTTATATAGAGAAAAAACAGGATTCGTATGAAAATACTTTTGCAGCTTCCATACAAAAATCGGATGCGTTTGCTGAGAATGAAAATGTAGAACAGCCGGATTCATTTGCTGAGAATGAAAATGCAAAACAGCCGGATGTGTTTGCTGAATATAAAAATGCAAAACAGCCAGTTGCATTTTCATTAAAAACATGGGATCAGCAGGGAATTTCCATTGATGAAAAAGGTGCATTGCGAAAGGATAGAAAGGCAATCGGTCTGTCTGTTAAAATAGAAGTTGTAGAGGATGGGATTGCGCAGGCTGCTATAGCTGCGAAAGAAGCAGATACCGTACTGCTTTTCCTTGGCGCAAATCCAATGATCACTTGCAAAGAAGAGATTGACAGAACCCATATTATGCTGCCGGATACACAGCAAAAGCTTTTAGAAGAAGTTTGCAAAGTCAACAGTAATGTGATTCTGGTATTGGTCAGCAGCGTACCATATGATCTTCGTATGGCACAGAATTGTGAAAATGTAAGAGCGATTCTGCTCTGTGCGGAAGGATCAATGGAACTTGGCAATGCTGTTATGGACGTGATCACCGGAAAGAAAAGCGTAGCCGGGCGTTTGCCAATGACATGGTACGGTTCTTTAGAAAGATTCCCGGATATCAACGATTACGATATCATTCAAAAAGGAAGAACGTATCAATATTATGAGGGCAAGGCATTATATCCGTTTGGCTATGGCTTAACATATAGTGAGATGGAATATAGCGGACTGACAGTACAGTTAAAAGATTATACGAAACTTTTGGTTCAGGCAGAAGTTTCTAATATAGGGAAATATTGCTCGGATGAAGTGGTACAGCTTTATATCCGAAAGAAAGATTCCGCTGTAAAAAGACCATTTTGCCAATTAAAAGGCTTTGAGCGGTTAAAGGATTTAAAACCGGGTGAGAAGCGTAATGTTTCGTTTACTGTACCATTGGAAGAATTAAAATATTACGATGTGATCGCAAAAGAAAAGTTACTTGAACCCGGTGAATATGAGATCATGCTGGGACGTTCCAGCAAAGATATCCGCCAGTCGCAAAGTATAGTGTTAAATGGAACGAAAAGGCCTTGTCGCGATGGCTTTGCAACGAATGAATCAGAATGTTTTGACAGGGCACTTCATTATGTATTATGTTCCGGTCACCTCGGATATACATCGGTTTGTACAAAGAATGAGTCAGATACGATTATTCTGGATTATGAAAAAGTATATCTTTCTCATAAAGCAAAAGGGATTGTTTTGGATTTTTGGAAAGAACATACCTGTGACGTTGAAATCTTTATTGATGGAAAAAAAGTTGGGAAAACACATATTTCTGCACCCGAAAAGGAAGAAGAAAAACAGTTAGAAGCCGGAGAAGCAAATGGCGATGGTGCATTTGATTTTCACCAGAACTGGATCACACAAAGGCGCGAAATTGGTTTTTGTGAAATAGAGATTCCTTTGTGTGATGTCCCGGTTGATAAAGAATTTACATTGACTGTTTCGTGGAAAGGCAGAGGAAAAACTTGCACTTGGCGATTTGTCAACGATTAGATTAGTAGCTTCGGATCTTTCCGTTTTTACCAAATGAAACTTTACCAAGCGATTTGCTGTAGCGGTTGACGCGCTGAATGATCTTTGTTGCTTTTTTGCCTGTAGCCGGTGTTGGCTGGTAGTTATTGATTCCGCTTGATGAAGAAACACTGCAAGGGATGATCTTAATGCGATTGGTTTTCTTTAATTTGTCATTTTGGAAAACAAATGTCTGCTGATAGATCATGGTATCTTTGTCCGGTGGGTTGGTATTGCCGCCAAAACAGAAGTTTGCAAGACTGTATACGATATAAGCACTCTTGTATTTTTCAATTCCCTGCAGAACGTGCGGGTGATGACCGAGTACCAGATTAGCACCATGATCGATCGCATAATGCGCTAACGTTTTCTGGTCTGCATTTGGCGTATACGTTCTTTCGATTCCACAATGCATGCTGACAATGATCAGGTCAGCTTTTTGCTTTTTCAATTTGCGGAGACCGCTTTTGATATAATTTTTGCTTGATGAAACACCGTCCAGCCCATTAACGGCGACCATGCCGATCTTTTTGCCTTTTGTTTTATAAATGGTTGTTTTACCATAAGAAGCAAAAGGCATTTTTTGTTTTCGAAATGTTTTGATCGTGTCCCGGTAACTGCCCTCGCCATAGTCCCGGCAATGGTTGTTGGCAAAAGATACGGATTCTACAGATCCCTTTTGTAAAATTTTCAAATAGGAAGCATTTCCTTTGAACGCAAATGTTTTCGGAGCACGGGTAGTCCGGTTTGTCAATGTGCCTTCAAAATTAACAAGTGTCATGTCATCTCTTTTAAAAATAGGCTTTACTTTCTTTAAAAAGTATGACGGATTTTTCTTCTCACGGTATTTCGCATAGAAATTGACACTTGCCGGAGATTTGATATCAGAGCCTAACGTGCAATCACCGGCAGCACTGATCGTAATTTTGATAAGTGAAGATTTTGAGGATGTTTGGCTGCTTTTTATTGTAGTCTGGGTAGTTTTAGCTGATGCAGAACTGCCTTTGCGTATGGTTTGAGTCGTTTTGGTTGATGCAGAACTATCTTTGCGTATGGTTTGAGTTGTTTTGGTTGATGTAGAACTATCTTTGCGTGCGGTTTGAGTCGTTTCAGCTGATGCAGAACTGTTTTTCTGAGTGGCAGTTGGTGTTGCATGAACTGCACAAATTGGTGCTGCAATAATACTTCCTGCAATAAGAAAGGATGTCAACCGCGTTAAAACTGTTTTTTTGTTTTGGGTAATTTTTTTTCTCATAACTTCCTCCTGAGTAGTAATATGTACTCTCGGTATTTTCTCAAAATAAATCCTTTCGGATGGATTTCCGATATGGTAACTCTAAAATCCATTTCGAAATTTTTCGTTCAGAAGATTTTGAGAGTACATTGATTTTTGCCTGAAAATTGATCTGACAAATGAAAGAGCAAATCCGCTCTTGCAGAGCTTACTTTTCTGCTGCGCAGAAATATTTGCTCGTTGAAACATGCAAGAAAAGGAAATGCT
>ERZ831634.2043-NODE-2043-length-18780-cov-8.761709_pt1 | contig 18780 bp, 18 predicted proteins | sample MGYA00519953_ERZ831634 | MGnify/ENA primary metagenome ERZ831634 (study PRJEB31850, sample SAMEA3708718) | human gut metagenome | biome: human gut; feature: human-associated habitat; material: faeces | place: China | collected 2014 ... | reverse complement strand
ACGGCAAGCCCCGCGCCCTGCACGTGGAGAAGGCGTTGGACGTGACCCTGCGCACTCTGCCCGTCAAGCATGACTTTAGCAGCCATCTGGCCCAGTGTGAGTATTTCACCGTGGATGCCAGGAACGGCGCGTTTGAGGGCACAGCGGACGAGAAGAGCTTTGTCTCGCTGCTCATCACAGATGGCGAGGGTGAGCTGATCTGTGGCGGCGAAACCGTGGCCGTCAAGAAAGGCGACAGCTTCTTCCTGCCCGCAGGCAGCGGCTGCTATACCGTACACGGTACCTGTCGGACCTTGTCTACAAGAGTGTGAAAAAAGACTGTGGAATAGTAAACAGGAGGATACAATCGTAAGAAAGCAAAATGTATTAATATTGCATTGCTAGAACCAACTCCAGACGACCTTGTAAACTTTTTTGACGATTTAGCACACAATGACACGCTAGTGCCATATTCTGCACCTGAAGAAACTACAGTATGCGCATCTATTTAGAACCCGTGAATCTCCGTCAGTGGAACCTGTTCGATAATGTAAAAGGCTCCGGCCATGTAGAGTGTTTTCTTGCCACTCGTGATATGCAGCTTGGGGACATCGTAATTCTGCATGTCGGCAAACAGGACCCCGCGCATGAGAGTGGTGTGTATGCCTACGGCACGGTCATTTATGGTCCGTATATTCTCGAAAATCGTCCCGCTGAATACTGCAACAACAAATTGACCGTGGATGTTCGTATAGACCATATCGTATATGACACACCCATCATTACCCACGAGCAATGTAAGAGATACACCGGCCAGTATAGAAATGTTCACGTCATGGCAGATTCTTTCAATGACAATTTGAAAGTCACTCTGGGTATCCAGTAATACTCCACAAAATGAAAAAGCGCTCACCGTGAAAGGTGGGCGCTTTTCTCTTTCTTAATCTGTACTTATAAAAGGTATATCACACCAGCATATCGAACAGTCCAATCATCAGAGGCATCGTCATGATGGAAAGCAGCGTACTCAGAACATACAATGCACTTGAGTGCGCCGCATCACGATTGTAGAGTTGCGCCATTGAGGTGACTGTCGCACAAGACGGCGTAATAGCCGATAGATAGACTGTCATTAAAATTGCTTTACCATCTGCAATCCAGTCAGATGCGTGGAACACGCGAAGTAGCAGCAGAACAATGATAGGAACTACAATCAGACGAAGTGCAACGGGAAGATAGTTGCGCGGTGTGCAGAAGACTTTCTTTAACGGTACTTCCGCAATCGCCATACCGGCCAGCAGCATCCCCATAGGTCCTATCATAGCACCTACGCTGCTGAGCGTACTCACAATAGGCGAGGGCAGCGAGATATGCAGAAGGTACAAGAGCGCACCGGCGACAATCGCAATCAGGTTGACATTGGTCAGAATCTTCTTCCATTCGAGTTTTGCGCCTTCTTGCAGGCAGGCACTTGCGTGCGTCCAGAGAAGAATCAGCTGAACAATGACGAAAGCGCAGGAATACACGACATATTCCTCGCCGAGCAAAGCCTGAACCAGAGGGATGACGAGCGCAGCCGCATTGCTGTAGATGATGTTGACCTGCTCCACGACATCCAATCTGAGTGGTTTCTTAAAGATGGCATTGAGGACCAGAAACACGACATGCATTCCGAACGCTATGCCCATCGAGTACAAGAGTCCTGTGCGAATCTGCGGCGTATCATCGATTTGAAATGCGTTGAGAACAACGCACGGCATGACCAGATACACGAAAACCACGGATAAAACCTTGCTGTCTGAGGCTTTCAGAAGCCCTGCCTTGACGACTACATAGCCCATCAGAAGAACGATAAACAGCTGGGCTATCTGCTGCATGAGCAACACACTGACTTCCATGTTAATCCCTTCCTTCGATTCAGAATAGCGTACTCCTTTCTCTGGAAAGAGTCAATATGCAACATGACGGAAGTTTTTAGAAAAAGGCGAAAATCAATGGCTAGTAGCAAAGACTAAGAGTTAGCCGTATGTACTGGATACTATGCACAGTTTCGTGATGTGCTAATTATGCAAACAGTAAAACTTGATAGAGAAGTTGTAAAATCTATAAAAATCAATGTAAACGCGATATTTTCTTTGGTATAATATAGTTAAGAAGCTACCCCCTAAAGGGAAGGAGGTTTACTATGAAAAGGAGAGTTAGTACAGCGAAAAGAATTGTTGCTGTAGCCTTGGCTGCTACGGTTGCGGTTTCTTTGACCGGCTGCAAAAAGAGGAAAAACAACACCAATACGGCAAGCTCGGATGTGACCACGAGCCAAAGTCAGGCTGCGGTTCCGGAAACACCGGAAGTAACTGCCACACCTGCACCGACGGCTACGCCTGCACCGACCGCCGCGCCCGCTGAGAACACCGATAAGAAGGACAACACCACCAGCGAGCCGACTAAGACGGAGAAGCCGAGTACCGGCACTTCGACTTCCGGCGGGACTACCAAACCGGCAGCGACAAAAACACCGGCACCTGCTCCGGCAGCTACTCCGGCTCCTACCGCAAAGCCTCAGGTAAAATACACCTTCACGGTTCGCCGTCATGAGGCGACCTGCACCACGCAAGGCTACGATGAGCATATCTGCCATGAGTGGGGCGGCATGAACTACAACGACCGCTTTGTTCCGGCAAAGGGACACAGCTGGGATGGCGGTACAGTCACGAAGGCTGCTACTTATACCGAGACCGGTATTAAGACCTTCAAGTGCAAGGAATGCGACGAGACGCGCACCGAGGAAATCCCGTCTCTCGACAAGACCTATCATATTAAGAGCGTTGTTGCTCCGACCTGCACCGCTGAGGGTTATACCATCTATGAGTGCAATGAAGTCCCCAGCCTGACCTACAAGGGCGATTACAAGGCAAAGCTGCCGCACGCCTACGATGCCGGTAAGGTCACTAAGCCTGCTACCATCTACGAGAAGGGTACGAAGACCTTTACCTGCGCTTTCTGCGGTGCTACATACACGGAAGATATCCCAGTAGTCGAGAAGACCTGGCATAAGGGTAATACGGTAGAGCCTACCTGCACAGAGAAGGGCTATACCATCTACATCTGCGACCAGGATTCCGCTCTGAGCGAAAAACGCGATTATACGAATGCACTGGGCCATGCTTGGGACGCTGGTACAGTCACAACGGCAGCGACCTGCACGAACGCTGGTGTTAAGACCTATACCTGCACCCGTAATGGCTGCAATGAGACTAAGACCGAGGAAATCCAAGCACTGGGTCATAAGTGGGATGATGGCACTGTCACCAAGGCTCCTACCTGCACTGAGGACGGCGTCAAGACTTTCACCTGCCTGAACGATGCAACCCATACCTATACGGAAGTTGTTCCTGCGATGGGACATGCTTGGGACGATGGTGTTGTTACCAAGGAAGCAACTTACGAAGAAGATGGTGAGCGCACCTATACCTGTCAGAATGACAAGACCCATGTGCATAAAGAAGTAATTCCTGCATTGGGCTATACCTTCACGGAAACTGTGGTCGCTCCTACATGCACCGAGGACGGTTACACGCTGCATACCTGCAATGAGAATCCCGCAAAGACATACAAGGATACGCCTGTTCCTGCGCTGGGCCATCAGTATAAGGAAGTCACTACTCCCGCTACCTGTGGCACTCCTGGCAGCGTAGACAATGTCTGTGAGCGCTGCAACGATAAGCAGCATGTGAGTGACCTTCCTGCCACCGGCAAGCATCAGTGGAATGAAGGCGTTGTAACGAAGGAGCCGACCGCTACTGAGAGCGGCATCAAGACCTTCACCTGCAAGGTATGCCAAGCAACAAAGACCGAAGACATCCCCAAGGTGCATAACCACGATTACACGCGCCTTGGCGAAATCATCGAGGGACCTTATTGCGAAACTGAAGGCAAGCGTTGGATGTACTGCAGCTACGAGGGGTGCAACGAAAGAGTGTTGATGCCTGTGCCCGCTATCGGCTACCATGATTGGGACACCGAGCACACCGAATGCCTGAAAAAGGCCACCTGCACCGAGAAGGGCACCATGCGGATGCACTGCAAGCGCGACGCTTCCCATACCATGACCTACGACTACGGCGGTACTGGTCACATCTGGAACGAGGGTGTCATCACTACCCCGCCTACTTATGAAGAGTACGGTGAAAAGACTCTGCATTGCAAGAACTGCGATGCAACCAAGACCGAAAAGGTCCTGCCCACCAAGTACACCTTCACCGTTACCGTTGTTCTGCCGACTTGTACCGAAGACGGCTACACGATGCATAAGTGCAATCAGGATGACAGCCTCTCCTACAAGGACAACATTGTACACTCCACCGGTCATCGTGCCGCTAAGCGCGTCATAGAGCCTACCTGCAAGGAAGAGGGTCGCACCGAAATCTACTGCATCGTCTGCGGTGATGTGAGCAGCACTTTCGATTTCACGCCAAAGAAATACCACACTTGGGATAACGGTGTCATGACTACTGAGCCTACGGCTGAAAAAGAAGGCGTCAAGACCTATACCTGCACAGTTTGCAATGAAACGAAGACTGAGACCATCCCGCGCCTGAACAGCAGCGGCAAGTAAGCTGCACGCTTACAAAAAGCACAAGAAACACAAAGAGGAGCGTCTGCTTTGGCGGACGCTCCTTTTGCTTTGACTGAAAAACTGCATAAGTGCTCTAGAAAATCTTTTTGACATTGTTTGTCGCACTTGGTAGAATGATGACAGAAAAGAAAGAATGCAAATCCTATGGGGAGGTTTCGGGTATGCTGCAGATTGCAATTATCGAAGACGAAGCAGATTTGGCTCAGCAGACAAAGGATAATGTTGTTCGCTATCTTAATGAGCATGGACTCGAAGGCAATATCGCGGTGTTTAACGATGGCATGGATATTGCAGAGAACTACAAACCTATATGGGATATTATCAAACACTCCGAAGCTGTAGTCGGTAGAGCGGTAAATATCTGTGAAGAGGGAATACAGCTCCGGACTGGGCGGAGCTTGCTTGATGTACTTGGATAAGACCGATACGCGAAAGCTGTCTTCCAAAGAAAAGATGTAGGTACGGATAAACGCCGCGTTGTTGGTGGTTAGTCTCTTGGCAGTATCGAGAATGTGCTGCTGGAACTGTTCATCATTCAAGTTTCCGACCGGCAAGCGATGGTCGCCATAGATTTGCAGACTGAGTACGATTGGCACAACGGAGTTGTCAGGTTCACAGTAATATAAGGAAGACAGTCGATTAAATCCTACATAAATATGGTCGATAGACAAGAGGGGATACCGTTCAGAAAACTCATCGGCTGTCATTCCGACACCATAACCAGAATCACTGTATCTCTTGATGTCCTTATAAATGATGAGAAATTGTTCTCGTGAAGAAAGATTTAATCTGGAAGATTGATTAGAAGATTTGAGTAAAATATCTCGAGTAAAAGTTTGCATATAAGATTTGCGTATAGAATAGACTTATTTGCATCGATATGCTATAATATCATTAAAATATCCCCGAAAGGATATCGATTTTATGGCTAAGAAGAATACGAAACGCGGGTTCACACTTGTCGAACTCATTGTTGTACTGGTGATTCTGGCAATTCTTGCGGCACTGCTGATTCCGGCATTGACCGGGTACATTGACAAAGCCAAAAAGAGTCAGGTTGTAGCGGAGACCCGGATGCTGACGCAGGCTGTGCAGACGGAGATGTCTACGCTATATGGGTCAAATGAATATGCAGAGCAGGTAAGCAAGAACAAAAGTACATTCACAGTAGCAGCAAAAGACGGTTTTGCCGTATCATCAACAAACACAAACAATCAAACCCTCACAGACCTTGACAAGCGCTACACAGCTATCGTAAATCTTTCTGAGGTTCCGAGTCTTGTAAAAGGCACGGGCTCTTTCTTTGCAGTCTCCGACTTGTCTGGCAAACTCCGTTGGGTAGTTTATGACGATGGGAAGGGCTATTACGGAGTCTATTGTCAAGCGGATGGGTCAGTTACCGGCTACACAAAAGATGAACTGAAGACATATGATAGTTACGATAAATATATTGGAAAAATCATCTGTTGTGAATTTTCTGATGGCCCCGCATCACCTGGAAAAATGTGGGCTCCGACCCTTGTTTATCCTACACTTGGATTAGGTGATTACAACAAAGATAATGGGTGGGGCTAATCCTACGCATACATAAAGCAAATCCCTCAGAGCAAGTTACTCTGGGGGATTTTTTCTTGGCAAAATATTAGAATGTCAAGCGCATCTGATGCCACGCCACATTCCCGTGCGTGGATTTATCTGTCACACCTTCATCCACAAATCCGAACTTGGCGTAGTAGTGGACAAGTCGGCTCTTACAGGTCAGGATAAGACCTTTGCGACCCTGTTCTTTAGCGTCGGCTATTGCCTTTTGAAGCAACTCACCCGCATACCCATACTGGCGATATGCAGGCAGCGTATTGACACCGAAAATCATCTGCCACGCACCTTTCTCGTTGTGCATGGCGGCGTTCTCGTACATCTCATCCGTCAAGTCGGCGTCATCGGTCACGAACCCGTCCACGAAGGAGATGAGTTTGTCACCATCATACATCAGCCAGAAATGATTGCCATAATGGGCAACTCTCTCGGCAAACTCGGCGGCAGTAGCAGCCTCAGCGGGAGGAAAACACTCGGCCTCAACGGCAGAAAGTGCGGGAACATCATCAGAAACAGCGTATCGAATCGTCATGGCCGTCGCTGTACCTCACAGAGATTTTCCGAGATTATAAGCATCCAGCAAAGTCTCAGTATGGTTCCTAGCATCTCCTGGCTCGGCAATGCCTTTGCCAAACACATAGCCTTTGAGCTCGGCCTTCTCGAAGCAATCGACCCAACCCTGCAAACCGTTGTAGGCTTTGTCGATGGCGTGTGCATCGTCATCTGCGGCGGTGGCAAGCATGTAAATGTCACGAAACTTGTAGTCGGACTCGTACAGAGGATTCAGACGGTCAAGCAGCGTCTTCATCTGTCCGCACATCTCATAATAGTAGATAGGTGTGGCAAAGACAACAACCTCGGATTCCTTGACCTTTGCCATGATTTCGGCTACATCATCCTTCAATACACAACGGCCGGTTTTTTGGCAGGTCATGCATCCGATGCAGAACCGGATATCTTTGCCGCGCAGGGACACAAACTCAACCTCGTGACCCGCATCCTTCGCGCCGCGCTCGCATTCCTTTGCCAAAATCTCCGAATTGCTGTTTCCACGCAGGCTGGTGGAAACTACAAGAACCTTCTTTGCCATCGTTTTAACGCTCCTTTTTGCTCATTAAACGCAGAAAATCTGCCGCGCCAGCATCGAGCCGCTGTTCGTCTGCATGACTTTGTTGATGAATCCTTTGATACTTTCCTTGCTGTACTCACTCTCGGCGGCATTGACGATGTAATCGGCCTCAATGAGGATTTGGTAGTCGATGCCGTCAATATCTGTCAGGGTATGGTGATGGCTGACCAGATACGCAACGCGGTCCACTTGCGCCGGGGTCAGACCAGTATCATGCAGAAATTCCCGCACCAAGGACCCGCCTTCGAGTTCCTGATGCTTGCCGTCAGCGCTGCCGTATTTCTTTCGGCAGAGAGGGCAGGCAATGTCATGCGTGATAGCGGCAACTTCCAGTATGTACTGCGTCTCAGCATCAATATGTTCAAGTTCGCCGATGGTCTTGGCGAATGTCCAGACTCGAACAAGGTGGTCGATGTCGTGGATGTTACCGTTAGAATAGCAAATCATCTTCTCTAAAATTTCTGCAATAGTCATGCCTCATACCCTCCAATACCCTCAGAATTGCCGTTTGTCTTAGTCCGGAAAAACCTCGCCGAGTGCAAGCACCGCATTGCGTACACACTCAGGACAAGGGCAGAGAGGTTTGCCGGTTCCGACACCTTTCAAGTCCTTGCAGATAGTAGCGCCGCATTTCGCCTCAAACTTCTGCAGGAGTTCTTTAGAAATCCGAGGCGTTGCTTTGCCATCGGTCAGTATAGCCGCCACCATCACAGCGCCAATAAGAGCGCCGCAGGTGCTCTCCATGCAGCCCATACCGGCAGCATACCCCGCCGTCAGCTTCATGAGGGTATCCTCACCGACAGGCAGCTTGTCCTGAAATACTTTGACAACCGACTGCGAGCAGTTGCACTTGCCGGTGGCTTTCAGCTCATACGCGGCTGCTGCGCGTTCCTCAATACTTTGCATATTATCACTTCCTGTTTTCTTTCTATTATAGCACGGAGAGGCGTCATTGAGAACGCCTCCTCTTTTGATGTGAACAGCCTTTTAGGGCATAAAACACTCGAAAACAGCTAAAAATGCACAAAAGACACATATCTTGCTATTGAACATACAGCGAGAAATGTTTGATTTTTATAGATTTGTTGCGATTTTCTATAGAAATCGGCGCAAAATCAAGGGTAACATAATGTAACAATTGGCGTTCGGCTAGGAAAACATGCGCAAAATATGTGCGGTGTTAGAGAAAACTTATGTATCTTGCCAGTGCGATATTGATATGTTACATTAACACAAAAATAACGATACAGCGCGATTTGGTCTGCGCTGGTTTTTGCCAATATTGCCCTAAGAACGGCAACTTTTTATTTTTTACTCAAAAACAGCGTGACAGGCTCATTCGGAGCATATATTTATTGCGAATATTGTCGGTTTTTGTTGCAGAATTGGTTTTGGTATGATATTATTATCTAGAAATATGACATTATTTGGTTGTAAGAATAATGCCGAAAAAAATTGGAGGAATTATAATGCTTTCTAAGATTCGCGCTCTTAAAGAGAAAAAGGGGTTCACTTTGGTCGAGCTCATCGTTGTGCTGGTCATCCTGGCTATCCTGGCTGCACTGCTGATTCCCGCTCTCACCGGTTACATCGACCGCGCCAACAATGAGAAGATTATCGCTGAGACCCGTCAGGCTGTTATGGCCGCTCAGACGATTGCTTCTGAGGAGTACGCTAACAATGTCAAGGACTTGAGCGAAGGCACTTCTGTGAACTCTAACGGTTCTTCCGTTGCTTACTCTGCGGCTATCAAATCTCTTGGCGAAGTGAGCGGCACTGTTACTTCCGTGACTGTTTCTGGTGGTAAGGTTACTGCTTTGACCTATTCTGGTTCTAAGACCTGCACCTACACCAAGACTGGGGACGCTGCGGGCACCTACAGTGTTGCAAAATAATTTGCGAACAACTCATATCAATTTCACCTAACATTTCGACCTCCGTTTTTATGGTAACATAAAGGCGGAGGTTTTTTTAGGAGCTGTTAAAGTGCTTGAATTCAAATATATCAAGAACAAATACTGGCAGACATTCATCTTAGCGTTTCTTGTCGCACTACTTTTATTTTTACCGATTTCTCTTCGTGACGCAATGCTTGGGCAACCGTTTCATTATGCAGGTGACTATAATAGTCAGTCTATGCTTTTTTGGCAATATGCTAATCAATTCATAAAAGACGGAGGGTCTTTCAGCTGGGAAACAGAACTCGGCAGCGGTTTTGTTAATAGTTATTCCTACTATATGCTTGGCAGTCCATTCTTCTGGGCATCCTTGTGGATTCCATCAAAATGGATGCCATGGGCAATGGTTCCACTCTTTTGCTTCAAATTTGCCTTTGCTGGAGCAGGTGGTTATCTTTGGGCAAAAAGATGGGTTAAGAATCCACAGTATGCGATGTTGGCAGGTATGTTGTATGCTTTTTGTGGTTACAACATTTACAGCATTTTTTATGATAGCTTTGTTGATGTTACAGCACTGTTTCCATATTTGCTTGCCGCATTAGATGATGCTATCATTGACAAACGGCGTGGGTGCTTCTCTATTTGGGTGGCAGTTAGTTTACTGATAAACTATTACTTCTTTATTGGAGAAGCTATATTCTTGATTTTGTACTTTATCTGTATGTTACTCGGTAAAAAGTACATTCTTACTGGGAAGCTCTTTTTGCGAATGGCAGTAGAGACTGTTCTGGGAATTGCAATGGGTGCAGTGCTTGTAATACCAGCAGCGCTCAGCCTAATGCAGAACCCAAGAATATCTTCGTTCCTAAATGACTATGATTTTATAGTCTACGGTGAGCCGCAGAAATATATGGCGATATTTGCATCAATGTTTATCATGCCGGATGCACCGTATCAGAATACCCTTTTTAGTCAATCTGGAACGCAGTGGCAGAATGTATGTGCCTATCTACCTGTTGTTGGCATTACTGGTGGTGTTGCCCTATGCCGTGCGGAGAGGAAGCACCCGTTTGCACGAGTTATGAAATTCTGCATAATATGTGCCTTCGTACCATTGTTAAATGCAATATTTACACTTGAAAATGCCACCTACTATGCCAGATGGTACTATATGCCTATTCTTATTCTTTGCGGTGCTACAGCGATGGTTTTGGATAATGATGAGCTGTATCAAGCAGAATGGAAAGATGCGTGGAAGACTGTTTTTATCTGTACAGCAGCATTCGTTGCGCTTGAACTTGTTCCAAGTAATGTGGAACTGCTGGGGCTAAAGCTCGGAGTGACTTCAAGTGCAAGTATCTTCTGGATTCTATGGGGCATTAGTATCGCTGGAGTAGTGCTTTGCGGATTCGTGTGCAAAAAATATAGGAAAACTGAAAAATATATTTCAGTGATGATGTCTTCTGTTATGGTTTTCTCGTTTATTTATGGGGAAGCTCATATGTTACTGACAAGATATGTTACAGATACAGATACTGGTGAACATACTTGGTATGCAGGATATGAAGACTTGGATAATGTTGCAAAGCTATTACCACAAGGCGAATGGTATCGAATTGACAGTAATACAATAACAAATTATAATTTGGCATTAGGGTTCAGCAGCGAGGACTTTTTCAGTTCCACAGTTTCGCCGGGCATTTTTTCTTTTTACATGGAAGCGGGACATGGCAGGACAGTAATGCCCCTTGATGGACAACCAAACTATGCTTTACGAAGTTTGTTGGGTGTTAAATACTTGATGGTTGGCGCTGAAGATGAAAAGGCGTGGAGCGCTGATGCTTCTGGAACAAAAGTTACTATTAACAATAGTAACGCCGGTAACGCTTTACAATTGTTGAAGGATAGTGAAGATACCACCGATACTGTTTATACACCGCAAGAATGGGCGGTCAACTGGGAGGAGCGTGGCAGAACAGAAGAAACTATTGTTTATGAGAACCAGAATTTTATTCCAATGGGCTTCGCATACGACTATTATATTACCAAAGACCAACTTGCTGATGTAGATGCAGATGTTCGCTCCAACCTACTTCTGAAAGCAATTGTTCTGAACGATGAACAGGTCGGAAAGTACGGTGATATATTACAACCGCTTCCGGAGAAAGAATTCCAAAATCTGACCTACGAAGCCTTCAAGGAAGACTGCGCAGACCGGCGCGAACAAACAGCCGATACATTCGAAACAAACAATTACGGTTTCACGGCTACGACAAGCTTTGATACCGACGAACTCGTATTTTTCAGCGTTCCTTACGAGAAGAACGCATTCACTGCTACGGTCAACGGCGAACCGGTAGATGTCGAGGAAGTGGATTGCGGTCTTATGGCTATTCCGGTTCCGGCAGGAAAAGCAGACATCGTTGTGACTTACCATACGCCCGGTCTGAAGGAAGGCGTCACCATTTCGATAACCGGCCTTATTATCTGGATTCTATATGCGCTTGTATGCTATAATAAGGGAAAGAAAAAGGGTACGCCTGAATTACAGGAAGCCAAAGAAAGCACCGAAGCAGTAGAGTAATTCGAAAAGGGGCAACATCATGCCAAGACAGCAACCATCAAGTCCTAAAAAGAAGCGCAAGCAGCTCGACTTCGAGGATTGGTATGAGATTGCCAAGAAATACTACGAAGAGCACGGTGACCTCCTTGTACCTCGAATCTATGAGGATGAGGAAGGGCATAAGCTGGGCCGGTGGATTGAGCGGCTGAGAGCATTTTATAACGGAAAGCCGAGTGTCAAAGTTGCGCTGACTCAGACGGGCATTGTGATGCTCGAGAAAATCGGCATGGTCTGGAAACTCGAAAGCCGATACCCATGGCCGGAATGGTATCTGCAATGCAGGCTATATTATGCAGCCAACGGTGACCTGCTCGTACCAAAAATGTACAAGAATGAGCAGTATGCGCTCGGTAACTGGATTGGCGAACAGCGAAAAAAATATAAAAAAGGAACGCTCAAACCCGAACAAGTCGAAGCCCTCGAAAAAGTTGGCATGGTCTGGGAACTTGTGAACCGAGATGTCTGGGAGAAACGTTACAATGATGCTTACGCTTACTACAACGAGCACGGCAATATAGATGTGTCGCCTAATGTGCTGACATCAGGCAATATGTATCTGCGTGACTGGTTGATAGCGCAGAAGAGTTTGTATCAAGAAACCAACTGCGAGACAGACCTTGACTGGGAGCGCCACGACCTGCTGGATGACATCGGAATGGACTGGGAAAAGCAGGTTGGCAGAAAATCTTATAGTTACGCATATCGAGCGCAGAGGTATTATAATGAATTCGGCAACTTGGATGTGCCGGAGGATTATAATGACATGATGGGCAGTAATCTCCACGAATGGGTAAAGCGTCAGTGGCGACTTTATCATCGCCCGACAACGGACAAGTCGGATGCCTACATAAGCAAGAAGAAAGAACTTGAAAACCTTGGCTTTGATTGGAGCTGCGAAGGTCGCTGGGATTGGGATGCCAAAGAAGCTACTTGGCTGCAAAACTACAACGGTATCAAAGCCTATGTGGATGCGAACGGATGCCTGCCTATTGGTGAGAATGCTATTCCCTTGACGACTAGCGTAAACAGCGAATTCTGGATTGCTGCTCAGAAAGCTGCTATCCGAAACGGAATGATGAACGAAGATAAGCAGCAGATGCTTGCTTCAATCGGTGTTGTCTACGGCCAGTTTAAAAGGAACGATGACTGGCAGGAAAACTACAACTACGTTAAGGCATACTATGAGCAGCACAAGCAGCTGCCCGTTGGTGTCAATTCTCAGCAGATGAGTACCGGAAGCCAGTCAGGCTACTGGATAGGTTTGCAGCGCAAGAAATTAAAGGACAACACATTGTCCGCCGAGAAAGTAAGCCTGCTGAAAGAAATCGGCATCGAATACGAGCAACTTGAAAACAGCTGGAACGCGAACTACAATGCGGTAAAGGCGTTCTTCGATGAACATCATCACCTGCCCGTACAGGACGCTTCGATTCTGCTTCCAAGCGGTATCCAATCTCGTAATTGGATTACCAACCAGAAGAAATTTCTCAAAACAGGAACTGCCCCGGAGGACAGAGTAAAGCTTCTGAACGAAATTGGTATTGTTGCCGAAGCGGATGCCCCGAAACCGTCTAAGCGTAAGAGCGAGAAGGTAAAGAAAGCCGCTCAGACCGGTTCCAAGCCGAGCCGTAAGGCATCTAAGAACCCTGCGGAAGAATGGCAGGAGTGCTATGATTTCGTAAAGCGTTGCTTAGAAGAGAGCGGTACACTCCCAACGGGAGAGAAGTCTACAACGATGCCCAATGGTGTGCAAACGAAGTCTTGGATTAAGCAGCAGCGTAAAGCATTAAAGGAATCCGGAATGCCAGCCGATAAAGAGGAACTTCTCAGTGCTATCGGCATTGTAGGCAATCTTATGGAACAGAACTGGTTACGTTACTACGAGTGCATAAAAGCGTATGTGGAAGAGCATCATCAGCTTCCTGTCTATAAAAATTCTTTCGAGCTGCCGGACGGAGGCCAGAGTGCACAGTGGATTGCCAATCGGCGTACTCAGATGCGCAATGGCACGATGCCGGAAGAAAGAGTAAAGATGCTGGCAGACATCGGTATTGTCTATGGGAGTCTCGCCGATAATTGGAAAGAAAGCTACAATGCCATCAAAGCCTATCTTGACGAGCACGGAGAACTTCCGCTCAAAGAAGCGTCCATAACTTTGCCGACAGGTTCGCAGTCCCATTGGTGGATTCGGAATCAGACGCTCATGCTGCACCAAGGCCGACAGAGCGAAGACAAGGTCAAGCTGCTCAACGAAATCGGAATCGTGTAAAACAGATGACAAACCAAACCAAATATAGGACTTTCTATGGACATCGGGGAATTCGAAAAACGAATGGATGGTGCTCTTGGCGAGGTAAAGCACCTGTTGGTACAATCCGGCTACTATGATAATCAGACTCTGGAAAACATCGACTGCGACAGAGATGACCCAGACGATGTGCAACGCAGGAATGAGCTCACGAACACGTCGAAGTTGGCTCTTAAAGGCAGATGACGACCTAAACTACCTACACCGCCCGATTGCCGGTACGAGCCGGTTGCACCTGGATACCAGCGGCAGATACGAGGAAGATTTCAACGAGTACACCTCTGGCTCTGGCCTCGAGTTTTTACTGGCGGATAATTGCAGCAAACCCTGCTGGGTGCGTTCCCGCGTAGAGGTCGATGACGATGGCAACTACTATATCGTTGGTCACAAGGGTTTCAATATAGACGGCTTGGAAACGAGAACTAGAAAATAAGGAATATTGCTGAATAATGCGAGGACCTCTGCTTTCGTGGCAGGGGTCCTTTTTTCCGTTCTGGACGATTTGAGGTAACCACTCAACCACAGCCGTCAAGCAGAAATAAAACTGGAGCCAAACCCGGCTCCAGCAAACTTCAAATTTTCTTTTTGCAAACGTCAGGCAGCTTGTCCGACCACAGTGCATATATCGGAGTCAGAACCCCGCTTGCACGGACTTTTAGCCCCGCTTTCACGCGCTAAAGCCCCAACCCATGTAATGGAAACAAACGGATAATATAATAGGTCACTCTGTCAGAATGCTTAAGGGCTTCTCTGGCTACCTGCAGACCGACGGCTATTCGACGTACAACGTTGTCGAATCTGTGACTAGAGTCGGATGCTGGGCCCATGCAAGACGCAAATGGGTAGATTGCTTTGAGGGCAAGAAACCTGTTGAAGAGAGCCAATCCGAAAAGGCTTTTGCATATGTTGAAAAGATTTTCGCATTAGAAGCTTGCTGGAGAGATATGTCACCTGACGAACGTCAAAAACATCGTAGGGCTGAAATGAAACCCGTTATGGATGCCTATTGGGACTTCCTTTCCAGTTTTTCTTCTGAAAAAGATTCGAATCTGCAAAAGGCACAAACATACTCGCTACACCAGAGAAAACAGTTGGAGGCTGTTCTGCTGGATGGAAGACTGGAACTTACGAACAATGTGGCGGAGCGATCCGTTAAGTCGATTGTTATGGTCGGAAGGAATTTCTTATTCTGCGACACAGCCAAAGGCGCAGATGCCAGTGCCCAGTGCTTCAGCATGATTGAAACAGCTAAACGCAACAAGCTGGATCACTTTGGATACCTTCTGTTCCTTTTGCAGGAGCTTCCCAAACCCGGAAGCGAGCCAACTCGTGAGCAACTCCTGCCGCTATTGCCTTGGTCTACGGCGCTCCCTGAATATTGCCATCTGTCTTGATTTTTTGAGCATCTCAGTTTCGAGGTGCTCTTATTTTTTGCCTTCACGGGGGATTATTGATTGCTTACAATAAAATGAGTGCGGGAATAAAATTCTGAAATAAGTACTGGAATATAATTCTATTGGAATTTTAACAAAGTTCGACAGAAAAAGAGTGAGAACACGTTGAAATGGTTTGTTTGAAGGTTGTATTATAACTAATACGGATAAATGTAGTATGATACTAATCATTCAACTGGATGCGGATAGTAAATTAAATACAGTCAGTATGATGGCCACCTAAGAAGTCTTTTTTGGCTTCTCTGGTGGCCTTCTTTATAAACCACATGCGGGAATTGTGAAATTTATATATACGATTCCCAAATCACCTAAGCGACGCAATCCATTGTAACTGAGGGGATAGGTGATTTTGTGGTGAAACTGCTTAGTTGCGCTCGAAGCAGGGGACCTCCTAGGTGTGATTTGACCGAAAAAAATTCAAATCGCTATAGGAGGTCAAAATGACTGAATTAGAAATGTATGAACTTTGGCGCACACTTCGTTTATGGGCTAATTATAATCAGCTTAACCAGACGATAGAAAAGAACTGGCTTAGTAATTCGTTCAACAGCCATATCCTTGATTTGTTAGACAAAGAGGAAATTAAATACAGGTCAGAGAAACGTCTCCTTGGATATAGGAACAAGGGGAAAAGGCGACTTGCTGGTAATGCAAATCAGCCGATTATTATCAATATTGATGATGTGGCTGATGTCATTGATGTTCGTGCGGAAGATGAATTCACTCGAGTAGAGCTTCTGGTATCATTGAAGCAGGAATTGGAAAGGCTCTCACCCAGAGAGCTAATGATTATTCGTACTTATTTGGATTATCCTATAGAGGTTGTGGCGAGGAAGCTTAAGGTTAGACCCAACACGATTTCTAAGGCACGAAGAAAAATTGCAAGAGAATTGAGAAAGAAGCTGGTTTGAGATGAAAAGGGAAGAACTGTGGACTCCATCTGCAAGGCGGTTTGAATGCCTGCTCAAGGCTGCGCAGAATGGCGACTATAACGCATACATGAGTTTGATGGCGAGGTTTTTTAAGGTAATGGATGACAAGGCAAGGAATAACTACTTGCGCGATTACGAGATGTTTACGGCACTGGTTGAACGGGTCTCAGAAGGAATCTTTGGTTTCAGTTCTGAAGATGCATATCAGCGTGAATTGAACAAGGAAAACCACCCGTCAAAGAAGCGGAAGAAGTTCGGACGCAGGTGATGATCTGAGCGTTAGTAGTTAATATTGATTCAAATGAAAACGGATTGCTGCAAGCGTAGCAATCCGTTTTTATTTGAATCAGTTGCGTTTTAATCAAAATTTAAATCATGTACAAATTGACTGCTACATATACAATCTATCGATTTTTAGCCTCATTCACCTTATGAACAAGGGTGTATTTGTAAAATGTGCTGAATTTGTGTACTTGTATAATTAAAGTGAATCCGATTTGTTGATAAATGTCGAATTGTGTGTTATTATGTCAATGCATATATTGGCAAAATATTGCGTTGGTAGACTGCTGAATTGTGCTAAGGATTTTCCATGAGTAATTTGTGGGAATGCCTTTTGCTGCTCAAAACTGCTTTCCCTGATTTCAATTGCAGTATTGAAAATAATATGTGCAAAGAAGAACGAGGAGTAAGAACATGACAAGATTTAGGCATGACTTGATTTTGCGGATGATAAAGCTGTTAGATGCTGTGCTTGTGACGATACCATTTGCAATGTGCTGGTATCTATACTATGCTAAGCGCGTTGCATCGCCGTACTATGCAATGGGCGATTACCTGGTCGTGGCACTGTTCTTTGTGCTGTTCATCATCTTTGGACGCGTTTATGACGCCTTTCTGATGTCGATGCAGAGTATCTCCGAAATTATCTACGAGCAATTTTTGGCGGCTGCGGTCAGCGATTTTATCATGTATGTCGTGATTTGGCTTTTGTCCAAGCACCTGCCCAACATTCTTCCTGGCGTGGCAGCTCTTGTGGGTCAGGTTATTATGGCCTCAATTTGGGCTTATAACGCTCACCACGCCTACTTTAAAACCTTCCCGCCGCAAGCCACAGCTGTTATTTATGATACCAGACGCGGTATGGAGCGGCTGATTGGTAAGTACGGTCTTGATGCCAAGTACAAAGTGGTCTCCACAGCTACGGCGGGGGAGTGCATCGAGAATCTTTCCATGCTGGACGGCATCAACACAGTGTTTTTGAGCGGCATCCACAGCCATGATCGGAATATTATTCTGAAATACTGTGTAGAAAACAACATTACCGTATTTGTTGTCCCGCGCATCGGTGACACCATCATGTCCGGTGCACATCACATGCATATGTTCCACTTGCCGATGCTTCGTGTTGGCCGGTATAATCCTCAGCCGGAGTATCTGCTTGTAAAACGACTGCTGGATATTGTCATTTCTGCTATTGCGCTTGTGATTCTGAGTCCGATCTTCCTTGTGACGGCTATTGCCATCAAAGCAACGGATCACGGTCCAGTATTTTACAAGCAAATTCGTTTAACGAAGGATGGCAAAGAATTCGGTATTCTCAAATTCAGAAGCATGCGGGTCGATGCTGAAAAGGACGGCGTCGCCCGTCTTTCCAGCGGCGAAAACGATGACCGTATCACGCCCGTTGGCAAAGTCATTCGTGCTTGCCGCGTTGATGAATTGCCGCAGCTTATAAATATCTTGAAGGGTGACTTGAGCATCGTCGGCCCCCGTCCGGAGCGCCCTGAGATTGCAGCTCAGTACTGTGAGGAAATGCCGGAATTCTCCCTGCGCCTGCAGGCCAAGGCAGGACTGACCGGGTATGCACAGGTTTATGGCAAGTACAATACTACTCCTTACGACAAACTGACTATGGATTTAATGTACATAGCTCATCCGAGTATTGTCGAAGATTTGAAAATCATGTTTGCAACAGTGAAAATCCTGTTTATGCCTGAAAGTACCGAGGGAATTTCGAGGGTCAAACCACGGCTATGAGTGGAGAAAACTACTAAATACCGACGCTTTTGTACATTTTGAGATGCTAAAAATGGGAAGAAATTCCGGAGTGGAGTCAGGCATAAATGCGGCTCTTACAGTAGCGTCAAGCAGAAATACGGCTTATAACAGTGCAAAATGCCGAGAATCCAAGCGTGAGAGAGGGCAAAACGAGTGTGAATTGA
>ERZ831634.2025-NODE-2025-length-18882-cov-4.028310_pt1 | contig 18882 bp, 22 predicted proteins | sample MGYA00519953_ERZ831634 | MGnify/ENA primary metagenome ERZ831634 (study PRJEB31850, sample SAMEA3708718) | human gut metagenome | biome: human gut; feature: human-associated habitat; material: faeces | place: China | collected 2014 ... | reverse complement strand
CCTGCGGTCAAAATATTCCTGAAATTCCGGATGGTGGCTAATATAATGCCGAAAAATTCTTTAGACGATTAAATTCATACTGAGTTCCCAATATATCGCCTAATACTGCACCCTTAATAGCCATTAGTTCTTACCCCCATTCTTCTTATTTCCACGAGTTAGATAATCTGCTACGATTGGTGCTTCCCATCCACTGTCATTAAGACAATCCTCCATATCTTCCGCAGAACCTGCCTTCATTGCAAAGCACACTGCCTTTGATACACCTTCATAAACTGTAGCGGTTCCGATATTGTCATGCACATAATTTACGGCACGCTCTTTTCTGATTCCAAAACGCTGAGCTTCCGCATATGCATCAATGTTAGCTCCGATGAAAATAAACTCCCAGCCGTACTTTTTCTGCTGGCGCTTTACCATCTTTTGCACCTTATCATAAGAATACTGTCTGCTGGAATTTTCCATACCATCTGTTGTAATCACAAAGATGGTCTTCTCCGGGCGGTCTTCCGGTCTAGCATACTTATGAATATTCCCAATGTGATGGATTGCTCCGCCTACCGCGTCAAGAAGTGCTGTGCATCCTCGAACATAATACTCCTTATCCGTCATCTTCTTAATCTTATCAATCGAAACTCTATCATGTAGGACCTCACAGGTATCATCAAACAATACTGTAGATACATATGCCTTTTCACCGGTTTTTTTCTGCTTCTCCATCATGGAATTAAAACCACCGATAGTATCTGCTTCAAGCCCTCCCATTGATCCGCTTCTATCCAAAATATAAACGATTTCCGTTAATCCTTTACTCATGATTCTTTACCTCCGTTTTCTATTACTGACCTCCCTGCAGTGAGGCATTTCCTTGTTGTGATGTAATAATAAACCGTGGGCAAAGAAAAAAGGTCAACCGTGAGGCGACCTTTCATATTTTTTGATTTGACAGGGGATCAAGCCCATAATCAAATAATACAATATCTATTTTTAAGACGTTATAGTCTTCGTGCTCTATGAAATACTCAACTATCTTATCTGTCTGCGATATCGGTGACAACGCATACCCGGCTATTCTAAGAAAATCTATCGTTTCGTCAAGATTAAGGCGCAACCCAACAGCAAGTGCAAGCATCTTCTCTTTTGAAGGCTTTACCTGCCCCTTAAGTAGTTTTGAAAAATACTGCTTTGAAATATTCGCTGTTGCATATACTTCTGAATTTTTAAGCCCCTTTTTATTGATAAGCTGCTGTAAATGCTTTTCAAAAGAATCCGTATAGATTTCCTTTAACGCATCCTCTAAAGACTCTGTCTTCTTTTCAAAGGAAACCGGCTTAAGATACTCCGGCATCATAACCGAAAGTGCTTCATCTTCTTTAGCCTCTTCCTCTAAAGGAAGCGCATCAAAACTATCTTCCTCTTCATCCCTGTTTTCTCTTCGCAGGAATGATGGTATATGGAAAGATTGCACTGTAGAACCTACTCTGCTCTCCGGACGTTTTCCTATTTCACGCAGATAATTGTCATTTCGGTATTCCTCAGCAAGAGCTGTTGCTACGTAGCCATCATCAACAAAGCTGGCTACATCTTCTACAAGCTTACCGGAAATGGTAACATCCTCGCTACCAAATACAGCAAGCGTGATCTCTATATCATTGTCTTCCAAGAAAGCTGTAAAAGTATCAACGGCAATCTGAATGCCAAGCTCCTTCGGAAAACCATATGTGCCCGTAGCAAGAAGTGGGAATGCAATGGAATTACATCCGTGGTCTTTTGCCAACTGCAAAGCTTTTTCATAACAAGAACGAAGACACGCTTCCTCGCCTTTGCTTCCATCCGTCCACCATGGACCACTTGCATGAATGATGTACTTTGCATCAAGATCAAATGCATCAGTGATTGCTACTTCGCCCGGCATCAAAAGACCAATCTTCTTACGTGCTTCAAGAAGTTTTTCCTTACCAGCGGCTTTATATATGGCAGAATCTACACCATCTCCAACGGCAACGTTCGGATTTGCCGTATTTACTATGGCATCTGCTTTTACTTTTGTTATGTCATTTCTAATAATCTGAAAAGGCAAATCCTCACCTCCCTACTTAAATCAAATAAATAATACTTCCATCGTCATTTGATATACGCAAAAAATCTTCTGCTGTATAATGATTTTCATCATTCTTGATGGTAAAATTGCTTTCTACATTTGCTAAGTACCCTATCTTTTCATAAAGAGGAACCGACTTGTTCCAATTCCCGTTTTGTTTATCCGACGTAGATAACCAGCCACTTACACTCACTGTTTCTCCTACCGAATAAAATTCCTTAAAAGCCTTTATTATATCAATAACGGAAAGCATAAGTGTTGTGCCTATTCCATGATTGCTAATCCTTGAGGGTACTTCCAAATAACCAAATCTAGTATGATGTTCATTTTTAAATTTTTCGATGTCTATGTGAATCTCCACACTACCATGCCAAAAATCGTCTTCCTAAATGCCACAACGTATTTCACCATCTATATGATTGTTCTTATTTGTAAAGACTTCCTCTATCCAGAATTCACCTCTTAATGACTTAATACTCTTTTCTTCATATGGATGATTAAGCAATTCCTCTATGAAATTATTATCCATCGATATTATTCCCCCTGGTCAACTTCTGGTCCATTGGACCAAAAGTTATTGCTCTTTAAAAATCTGATTGTTTAGATCAAAATATACCCAATCTCCTTCATTGATATCTTTACTGTATAATTCTTTATCAGCAATCTCCATATCAATTTCAGATCCGTTTTCATCTCTTAATAAGACTTTGTCCATAGCCACATAATCATCCGGACGCTCCTCACAACCGTAATCCGGTTCCATGATTTTCTTTACGATATACTTCAATCTAAACATCTCCTACAAATCTTTTAATTTCGTTCCGTTCTCGGTTTTCCAATCAACATTACCATTGGATGTATGTCCAAGTATTACAGCCGATGCAGCGGATGGGGCACTAAACTCATAATCCTTTTGGAATACTCCATCTTTTATCACTTCATCTTTGATAAGTGTATTTCGCAGATTATAATAACCTTTACCCTGGGTCTCCAATGACGGCACTGTATGATCGGATATTTTCGATCCGGACAGAACTGTGAATCCACCTGTACTTACAAAACCTTTTGCACTTGCCTCTGTTCCCTTGCAATACAGATAAACTGTATCATCTGCAGCCTTCGGAACCGGCACAAGAACCTTATATCCAAGAGTATTGATAAGGATCTTCACGTTATCTATAAACTCTTCCATAGTAGCAATCTGTGCTTCTTTCAGTACAGTGTTCTTATACGTGTTCTTCGTCAGGATAGAATATCTGCCACATTCCTTAGCAATCTCAACAAAGCGATTCTCTAAATATCTAATTAAGGCTTTATTCAAGTCTCTACCTACAAAAATTACCGCAGTATTCCAGTAATATTTCTCCTTGCCGGACTGATAATCCCTAAGATGTTGAGAAAGCCTATCCAACACGTTTTCTGCTTCGCCGATATAAACAGAATCCGTTCCGTCATCCTCCTGACACATTAAAAAGTACACACCGACACCTTTAATATCATCCCGATCACATCCTGCAATCTCTGTTCTTGGAATCTTTATGGCTTTTCCATTCCAATTCGATAATTCCGCTGTAGTCAAACTATCTGCGGATCCATTTACAAGAAAGAGTTCAATAGCTTTTCCATACATTCAAAACACCACCCTCTCAATATATGCTAATTCCTTGTTCCCAATTCCTCAGACTTCATGTAATTCCAGAAACTTCTAGCTGTTTCAAAACAACCATTGTAACGATACTCTTTTAGGTCTCCTTTATTGTATTTTGCTTCCACATTCTTATATTGTTCTTTAAACTCATCAACTGTTTCATAATTAAGAACATACACCATATTTTCCAAATGTTCCTTGGATACTAACCTTTTTGAATATGTTGCAAACAAGCCCCTATACTCATCGCTATTATACACGTAAGTTAAAGGAAACCACGCCCAGTCTTTTTCGTAGTTAGAAATCAAGAGCGACGCACTATGGCAAAACAAATCACCCGAAACAAACTCATCTTTGTTGCACACGTCTACATTAAGATTTTCAATCCATAGTGCTGCTGTTCCGCAATAATAATTCTTATTATCTCTTTTACATACAGCACTATCCAAGACATCGTTATAGCAATAAAAACAGTTATAGCTATCGGCATCCTGATTATAATGTGAAGTTCCTGCAAAATATGTCTTATTTAAAACATACCTCAAAGCTTCATTTGCACACTTTTTAAGATAATATGCCACCACATATATGAAACACTCATGCACAAACGTCACCTTCAAGTTGGAATAATTTGTTTGCTGTCTGCGTATTTCATACATTAATTCTTCCAGAAACTTTGCTATCTGCTTATATCCCTCTTGAACATACTCAGTGCTTTTGACAAGAAGAAGGAATTCGTCTCTAAATGGCATTAGTTCAAGATAGCATGAAATAACCTCTTTTTCGGTATAATCATAACCCAAAATCTGTTTTTTTAATTCTTCAAGGTTCTCAGCAAACTTACTCTTTTTTACGGCATCACTTGCCGTTCCCCGAAAAAAATCGCTTGTCACCCTCGACTTATATGACACCTTTGGCGTCTCTTCAAGCCACACCGGAGGTTTCCCTAACTCTGGCTCTTTATAAGTATCTATCCCATATAATGTGCGTACCATTCTCTGATACTCAATATCATATCTATCAGGCATAGATAAATCGAAATGCAAAAGTCCCTTTAAATACTGCGGTTTACATACATTTCCTTCGGCATCTCTCTCAAATACAACAGGTATAAACTTTCTCTGCTCCACCTTATTGTATACTTCCGATGAAATAATCTGAGTTTCTGTACCTACACCACCAGCTCGTTCATTTGCCTTCTTTGCATACACCGGATCTATGAGAATCAGAACGTTTGTAATACTCTCATCCAAAACACTTTTTTCCATGAATTTAAAAGTATCATTGCCTTCTTTCAACTGCCATTTATCAAAAACGACCTCTACTCCATCACCCTTAAGATTTGTAGCTAAAGCAATAACCTTTTCGTCATGTTCCTGCGTTCCCCAAGCATATGAAATAAAGATCTTAGGGTGTTCTATCCTATTCTTCATCAGTTTCTATGCCCCCTGTGTCGCTATCCGAATCATCCGCCATGCTATTATCAGCCTTGAAGGATTCACCAATATTATGGAACTTCTCAAAATATGCCTTCAGTCTTTCGATAACTCGCTCCTTCTTCTCGGATCTGTTACCGCCACCAAATCGTGATACCGGAGGAAGAATCTTATCAATGTCTGTACCGGTGGTCTTGATTTCTCCAATACGGAAAGCATACTCTATAAACCTTCTTGTCGCTTCTTCCTGTAACTTCTCCTCATCAATGATAATAATAAGCTGCTGATCACGCTGAGCTGCAACATAGTTGTTCCATTCAGTCATAATGTCATCAACATCATTGATTCCGGCAATGAAGTTTTCGATAAGAGCTTTCTTACTTCTAAGCTCAGGACTTGCTGCAATCGCTTTCTTGATGGTAACAAGAACCTCTTTATCCTCGCAGTGGCTGTCATGATACTTCTTCACCAGCATGAGAATGTAATCAATATTAATCTCAATCTGCTTAATAAGCTCGATTTCAAATACAATATCATCATCAATATTTACTGCTGTATGTTCTTCTCTCTTACGCTTCCATTCGTCGCGAAGATCCTGGTACTTTCCAAGATAGTCTTGCATATCACGGTCAGAAAGAATCTCTTTTCCTGCAAACTCATCAAAAGAGCTAAGCAGGTTTCTCATTCTAAGGATCGCACCAAACAATGAGATAAATGCCTTCTGATTGGTTTCACCTTCAATACGAGCCTCTTCTACAGGGAACTTTGTTGTAAGCTCTTCAATCATATCAACATAGCCCGGATGCGGTGTGTCATCTACTCCGGTATAACCGTAATAATAGTCCTTAAAGCTCTGCATCAAAACGATGCCGCCTGCATCCTTATCTCCAAATAAGGAGATAGCTGAATCCACTCTCTTCTGAAGATTACGGAAGCATACAATGTTACCGAAAGTCTTAATAGAATTGAGGATTCTATTTGTTCTTGAAAAGGCCTGAATCAGTCCGTGCATCTTCAGATTCTTATCAACCCAAAGAGTATTCAACGTTGTAGCATCAAAGCCTGTAAGGAACATATTAACTACGATAAGAAGATCAATCTCCTTATTCTTCATTCTAAGAGATACGTCCTTGTAATAATTCTGGAACTTATCGCTGGATGTATCATAATTTGTATTGAACATCTTATTGTAGTCATCAATAGCAGATTCCAAAAAGTCTCTGCTTGACTGGTCGAGTGCTGATGTATCCTCAGAATTTTCCTCGCCTAATAAACCATTATCCTCTTCTGCTTCCTCCTCGTTTGCAGCAAAACTAAAGATTGTAGCCACACGAAGCTTCTTAGAAGGATCCGCCTGCATCTGCTTCTTAAATTCCTCGTAGTAAAACTTTGCCATCGGAACGGAAGCTACCGCAAAAATAGAGTTAAAGCCGCTAAGTCTTTGCTGCTGTTTAATCTCTTCTACGGTTCCTTGCTTTGCAGATGCCACCTCTTCAATGTTAATCAAAGAATTATAAACGTATGACTTATCGCCTCTGTAGGTCTTTCTATCAAAGTTATCAAGGATATACTTTGTGACCATGGAGATTCTTTGCGGTGCCATCATTGCCTTCTCTCTGGCAATATCCCACACCTCTTCATCTTCGATATTGTCATCAATATCCATTGTCTTTATGTAATCAACGCGGAACGGAAGAACGTTCTTATCATTGATAGCATCAACAATGGTATATGAATGAAGCTGATCTCCAAAAGTCTGCTCTGTTGTAAAGAAAGTGGTCTTTCTTGTACTTCCGATATTTGTCGGGAAGATTGGCGTACCTGTAAAGCCAAATAAATGATACTTCTTAAAGTGCTTTACAATCGCAGCATGCATATCGCCGAACTGACTACGGTGACATTCATCAAAAATAATAACCACATGCTTGCTATAGATTTCGTGTTCTTTATTCTTCTTGATAAAAGTAGCAAGCTTCTGAATGGTGGTAATGATAATCTTATATTCATGGTGCACACCATTCTTATCCTTATCCTCCAGCTGTCTTTGAAGAATAGATGTCTTGGTATTACTATTCGCAGCACCCTTTTCGAATCTGTCATACTCCTTCATGGTCTGATAATCCAGATCCTTACGGTCTACAACAAATAACACCTTATCAATGTATGGTAAATTGGATGCCAGTCTTGCAGTCTTAAATGAAGTAAGCGTTTTTCCGGAACCTGTGGTATGCCAAATGTATCCGCCTCCGGAAATATCTCCGTACTTCTTATAGTTATTTGCAATCTCAATACGGTTAAGAATACGCTCTGTCGCTGTAATCTGATAAGGGCGCATAACCATAAGCATATTCTCCGAAGTAAAGATACAATACTTCGTAAGAATGTTAAGAATCGTATGTCTCGCAAAGAACGTCTTTGTAAAATCAACAAGATCCGCAATTACTCTGTTCTTTGAATCAGCCCAGTATGATGTAAACTCAAAGCTATTGCTGGTCTTACCTTTCTTGGTCTTTGATGCATTGGCATCCTTGATAGCATTAAATCTCGTACTGTTTGAGTAATACTTTGTATTTGTACCATTAGAGATTACAAATAACTGAACATACTCAAAGAGTCCTGAGCCAGCCCAAAAGCTGTCTCTCTGATATCTGTTGATCTGATTAAATGCTTCTCGTATTGCAACCCCACGTCTCTTAAGCTCAACATGAACCAATGGCAATCCATTAACAAGAATCGTTACATCGTAGCGGTTATCATGCTTAGCCCCGTCTGCTGTTCCGATAACATACTGATTGATAACCTGAAGGAAGTTATTGTGAATGTTCTTCTTATCAATGATAGTAATGTTCTTCGTGCTACCATCATCGCGCTTAAGAACCTGAACGTTATCCTCCTGAATCTTTCTCGTCTTTTCAACAATACCTTCATTCTGATTTGCCAATGATTCATGAAAAAATCTATCCCATTCAGCATCAGAGAACTGATAGTCATTAAGAATCTCAAGGCGATTTTTAAGATTTGCAATCAGGTCAGATTCCTGATGAATCTTAAGATACTCATACCCCAATCCGCCTTGGCCATTTTCCCCAGACAGTAGTTTAATAAACTCTGCTTCCAGTGCAGCTTCTGACTGGTAGCTTTCAGAGCGAGCCGTTGATGGCTCGTACTCTGTAACTACTGTATTTTCATTTGTCTGTGCAACAATGTTAAAATACGGCACAGCTAACACCTCCTTACTTTATCGTTCAATCAATTTCTTAAGTGGTAAACCATCTTTATCCTTCCAAGCCATCAATCCATTTGTACTACATCCTGTTACAAAATTTGCAGCAGCAGATGCACTTTTAAAAGCGATATCATTTACGACTTTTACACCTTTTACAAGTTTTTCATCACTTCTTATTTTTTCAACTGTTCCTGCACTTCTAAATGTTCCGCCAGAAACTCTGCTTGAAATAATACTTCCTTTGCATACTGTAAGTTTTCCATCATTTTCACTGAACAGAGCTTTTGCATTTATTGTGCCACTTTTATTGGTTAAAAACAGTTCCATCGTTTACACCTCCTGCTTACCGAAGCTTAACACCATGTCACGATAATACTCATATTGCTTATTCAAAAAATCTACCTCATCAAGAATATCTTTCATCAACTTTGAATACTTCGAATCAAGTTTCTCAATTACATCTACGATTCTTTCCTGTTCATTTATAGCTGGAAGTGGTATTATCGCCTTTCCAATACCTTCTGCCGAAATAGAACAAATCTTGCCCTCAGACACATATTTCCTGATTTGTTTATGATAATCTGTTGTTCTTAAATAATACGATAAGTATCTAGCATTTTGTTTATGGTTCAATATGTAGCAGGCATCATGAACTGCAACTTTTTCTTTGCCTTCCCACACCAGACCAATTCCAATGTCCGTCTTATTTTCTCCCGCAGCAACAATTATCAAGTCTTCTGTAGAAGCGTATCGCATTTTATCCCTTAAATCTTCTCTGATATGGGATTTCACCTCACTAGTAACCAGTCCATAATAAGTGTAGAGCTCCCCATAATGAACACATGGTATTCCTGCCTCTACAGCATCGGCATGGACAAATCTTTTTCCTCTAGTCAGAGTACCCAACTCACTTAGCTTTACCTTATTGTCAGAAGAATTACCAATAACTGTATCAAGATAATATTGATACTGTTTTTTCCTGCAATCAGCTTCCATTCTTAGTTTAATAACCAAAATACGTTTAGCTTCTTCATAGCAATTTAATGTATTTACAATACTTTCCTGTATGTCCTTTAGCGGGAATGGAACTTTTATCTCTCGTATATCCTCGATAGTTATTGTTGCCTGACCTGCTCCCTTAGTCTTTTTCTTAATCTGTTTTTGCACCACATTTGATTCAGCACAATAGTATAAATATTCTACATTATACTGAGGTAAAACTTTTGCCACACATATAGCCCCACCAAGAAAACAAATCTGATCATTTGGAAATAATCCTACATTCCCGATGCTAGCTCCTACAATCGAAAACAATAAACATTTTTCGTCGAGCGTTATTTTAGGAAATTTTGACACTACTTCTGCTGGTACATAATAATCTGTATCATAATCAAATCTCTTTCCTTCAAAAAACTTGGTCTGAATATATGGTACTGCACCACTAATTCTTTCTCTAATCAGTTTTTCCTTTATATGATTTGAATAATCAAATCCAGTTTGTTTGGTGATAACAGAACACAACTCGCCTAGCTTTATATACTGAATATCTGCAGAATTGCATTCTTTCAATAATTCATCAATATTATTCATACTACACCTCAATTGTTTTAATTATCGAATTAATCTCGTTACGAAGTTCGTCTTCTTCCTTTACTATTCTTTCAAGTAACATATTGAGTTCGGTTATGTTTATCTCTTCTGCTTCATCTTCCTCTTCAACATATGTCGCCACAGATAGGGTATACTTGTTCTTTTTGACCTCTTCATAAGCAATAACACTTGCTTTATGTTCAACATTTTTCCTATCAACATACAGTGAAATAATATTCGTAATATTCGCTTCATCCAACTTATTATTGTTTGTGACTTTCACACATTCTTTCGACGCATCTATAAATAGAACATCATTATTTCTTTTTCCTTTCTTTAAAACCATAATGCATGTTGCAATAGGCGTTCCAAAAAACAGATTTGACGGCAACTGGATAATACAATCAATGTAATTATTATCTACCAAAAACTTTCTAATTTTCTGCTCTGCTCCGCTTCGATACATTACTCCCGGGAAACAAACTATAGCTGCCGTACCATTATTTGCGAGCCAACTTAGCGAGTGCATAATAAAAGCCATGTCCGCTCTACTCTTTGGTGCCAGAACACCTGCTGGTGCAAAACGAGGGTCATTGATAAGCAACGGATTCTCGTCACCTTCCCATTTGATTGAGTACGGTGGATTTGACACGATAAGTTCAAACGGCTCATCATCCCAATGTTTTGGAGATGTCAGAGTATCCTCACAAGCGATATTGAATTTATCAAACTCAACATCATGAAGAAACATATTGATTCTACACAAATTGTAAGTCGTGATATTAATCTCCTGTCCAAAAAAACCATTACGCACTTTATCTTTTCCAAGAACCTTCTCCGCTTTTAAAAGCAAGGATCCAGAGCCACAGGCAGGATCATACACTTTGTTAACTTCCTTCTTTCCAACCGTTCCCAATCTGGTAAGCAACTCAGACACCTCGGCCGGAGTAAAAAATTCTCCACCACTCTTTCCTGCATTAGAGGCATACATTGTCATCAAGTATTCATATGCATCACCAAAAGCATCAATGTCATGATTCTTAACATCACCAAGATTCATTTCTGCTACACCCTTAAGAAGCTTTGCGAGTTTCTCATTCCTCTTGGCAACTGTAGCACCAAGCTTGTTGCTGTTAACATCAAAATCATCAAACAATCCTTCAAAATCACTCTGTGACTCACAACCTTTAGCCGAATCTTCAATATGATTAAAAATCATTTCAAGCAATTCATTAAGATTATCCTTCGTGCTTACTATTTTCCCATCCTTACTTTTAAAAGTGGCATTTTCTTTATCACAATTCTCTACTACATTGCAAAATAACTCACTCGGAAGGATAAAGAATCCTTTTTCCTGTACAAGATCCTTTCTTGCAATTTCAGCCTCTTCATCTGACATCTTTGCAAAATTAAATCCGGTATTTCCTGCTTTTTCTTCACCTTCATTTATATAGTTTGTAATGTTCTCTGAAACGTATCTGTAGAACATTGTTCCAAGGACATAGTTCTTGAAATCCCATCCGTCTACAGCTCCTCTTAATTCATCTGCAATTGCCCAAATAGCGCGATGTAATTCGTCTCTTTCCTGCTCTTTCTTAGTATCAATCATTTTATTATCTCCTTTTCTGGGTATACTTTTTCCACTTTACTTCCACTTTACTTCAAATTTTAACTCTTATGCTGTCCTATAATACGGACTATGCGAATAACTTTATATTCTTACTTTGAACGCTTAATTCCTCCAGCCGTTTGTAGCAGCGGTCCAAATCCTCGTTGATTTCAGAAATAGGTCTTAATTCAATTTTTTCTTCCGCATCAATGTATCTCGTGATCGACCAATCACCTACTTCCATCACCTCTGCGTTTGGCACTGTAAACGATATTCCTTCAACAACTTTACGATTTTCGAGGATGTCATGTAACTGTGCCTTATTTTCATCAGTGATGAATGCATCATTTCTTCTCTCACGAGTAACAAGCATCGAGCCATCTACAAACAATACGTCTTTGTTCCCGGCTTCAATAACAAGCATCGCCGTATTGATCATGGTACTGTTATATACCGGAGGCAATGCTACGACAGCCTTCAGTAAGCCCTCTTTTATCAGATTCTTACGGAAGTTCGATAACGCTTTTGACTGTCCAAACATAAATCTCTGCGGAACGATAACAACCAGACGTCCACCATCTTCCATATAATCAATACCTGCGGCGATGAACAATGCTTCCATTTCCTTACATGTGTCTGAATCCATCCACTTATTTGCTCTATGAAGCTGATAGCCTGCCAGCTCTGCACGAGGTCTCATTCCGAAAGGAATATCCATGACAACCTTATTTGCAAAGCCTCCCATACCCATTGCGGTACAGTCTTCCTGCATCATCTCACAATCTACGCCACATAAAATCATGTATAACGAAGATACCTGCAATGCGTCTGTGTTAAGATCAACACCATACAGCTTTATATCCTTCTTTCCATGGATACATTTCATTGCTGAATAACCATATCCAATTGCTCCATCTAAGACAGTATCACCATCCTTGATATCTGCACCGATACTCAGAAGATCTGCTACAGCGTTGCTTGATATCTTTTCAGCCTTATCTCTTCCGTCTTTAGAAGCATAGTATAAGATCTGCTGAACATATGGAGCATAACCATCTTCATCAATCTCAATCTGTGCAGTTGCCGCCACGATATCTAAGAATGCCTTTTTCCATGACTCTTCCTCTGAACGATAGGTTGACAAAACATCTGTAAACAATCCTTCTTTCGCATGATAGGTCTCTTCCAGCACCCTTGATGCATTCCGGATAATATCAATATCACTTGGTGATGTCGGATGATATAAAACCTTTGTAAGTGCTACAATCGATGACATATACTCCGGATTCATGCAGGCGTTTTCTTCAACCATTTTCTTCAGTCCCATCACATAAAGCATGCAGCCTACATAATTAGAAGCTTCCATTCCTGCGTTGTGCCAAATAGTTGCGATATTTGAAATGTAATTCTCAATCTTTTTATAATCAGCCATTTTACTTACCTCCCAATACGGTATTTATCTTTTCCTTTTCAAGAGAAATAATCTGTTCCATGATTTGTTCCTTTTCACAAAGATTCTTGTAATACTGTGCCACCTGCTCCTGTTCTTCTAATGGCAGAAATTTGATCTTTGCCTCTTTTACCTTACCAATTGTAAGCATTGGAACTTTCGCACCGCTAACCATTCCCATAACCTGTCTTAAATAAATATCTGTATTACAGAAGGTTGCCAGATATTCTGATAAAACATTCTTTCCGGTGTTGCGAATGATGATGCAGAAGGAAGTAATCAAAAGCCCTTCATCTTCCTCGCTTACATAGGCCGCATCATATGGTGAGGAAAGTTTTACTACGATATCTCCTGCTTTTGTGAGCTTCTTTTCATCAAACTCTGTTTTATAATCGACATCGTACAACTCTTCGTGCTCGATCTTCCCAGCCTTAATGGCTTTTGGGGGAATGACCTTTACTGTGCCAATTGCTTTTTCATTTTTCTTTTCATCTGCTTCTATTCTTGATGTAATCTGACCTCCGATAAAGGATAGTCCCTTAATATCACTTAACTTTACTTGTTTGTTCATTTTTATATCCTCCATATTGTTGATATATTTTTAAATGTTCAAAACCGGTTTGTAAAAGAAATGGCACGATACCAGTGCCTCTTCCTTTTGATGGTCTCATCTTATCATAATGTTCCATGTGTGTCAATAACATTTTTCAAAAAATCGCAAATATTTTGATATATTTTTTAATGTTCAGTTTTAATCCTCTATTCTTCGTACTCTCGGCGGCGTTGATGTCTTTCTCTCCAACCATGGTAATGTCGCATTTATCAGCACGCAGAACTCAATCAAAACCATAATTGCTAGTATAATACCCTTCACAACGATTCTTGCCACATTATTTCCAATATGGTCTGCCGGTGCCCAAAGCATCGCAGTCATCATGATAACGCTTGCCACTCCCGGAACCAGTGCAGCTATCGGAATATAAGATAAGAGAACATACAATATAAAGAAAGCTACTACTGCGATGTATGCTCCCATTGTACCTGCCAATGGTGATAACTTCTGATGAACCGGAATACACCAAACGATTGCAGGGATCAGATTTATCAACGGGAACTTATAGTTCTTCTCGTATTTACTTGTCTTTGTTTCTTCGACGATAAATTTTGCCATAATCATTCCTCCGGTTATATTGTACCATACATGTCATGATTTACCTCAGCAGTATAGTAATGGCTAATTGTATTCGGTGCGTTATAGAGTGCTGTTGTCAAATAGGCTTTGATATTGGATACCTTTGTTGTGTTATTCTTCATGCAGCAGATAACATATTCCAAATGCGTTGAATTAAGCTTCAGAAATTTGCTCTTCACCAAGTTATACGGATAGTCTTCCCCCGCAATACGAATAGTCTTTCTTGGAACACAGACCACATCACAGATCAGCTGATAAAGCTCGTCATACATTTCTCTGTCAGACCATTTCCTGTTGCTCATCATGATGTCATAATCAATATTTTCTCGAATAAGCTCCATATATGCGGTGGTTTCATCCATCTGATCCATCCTAGTAACGCGGATAGGCGTATCTATACGCTCACCAGATTGAATGATATGATCAGTATCACTAAATTCAATATTGTTAAAATCATTATTATTCGGGTCTGATTTCTGTACCACCCCTGGTATAGAATCCTGACAGGTACCGGTATTATTCTCTGACTGGTCTTCCATATTTACCGGTCTAATGACTCTTCTTCCCCTCCGGATACGAAGTTCTTAACGTAGATGATATTTGCAAGTCCATTTCGCTGCTCAATATCCACTAAGCCAATGGCCTGCAACTCCTTCAAAAGACCTACCGCCGTCATCTTGCTACAGTTAAGATCTTCCATAATGCTTTTAATCGAATACTTAATATAAACCCTGTTCTGATCATCAAACCATCCGCTTCTGACGGAAAGAGACATGCGATCGAGCATCAGTCCATACAAAAGCTTGGAATTATTCGATATATCCTTAAACCGATTGTCTGTTATCAAAGCCTTTGGCAGGCGGTAGAACGTAAACTGCTCTGTCTCCTGCCCATAATAAAACTCCAGCTTCAGCCTCTCCATTAACGCGGTTCCCCTTTCTCCTTCCATTCATCAAGGAGCTTTACGATAAGTTCCTCGATATCCTCATTGCTCATATCTGGGGTAAAATAGTTGTCCAGCTTCTTCTGGTTAAATACTACCTTACGTGGTTTTGGTTTCTTCTCCGACAAATAATCCTTCAAAAAATCTGCGTTCAAATAACCCTTGCGGGACGATTCCTTTATCCTTGCACTCTGCTCCTGGCTAAGTGACACTCCCATCTCCGAAATAACTTCATATACAATTTTCTGTTGCTCCTGCGGAATAAAAGAAAGATCCACTCCCTAACGAAGGCCCAGCTTCTTTTCATCCACCATAGCAAGCAATTTCTCATCCAAGCTGGCGATGCAGATTAAACGCTGAATGGTCTTCATGCTCTCCCCCGCCTGCTCACTCATTTCCTGTAGCGAGTTTCCCTGCGCCTTGCCCTGATGCTTCATAGCTTCATATTTCATCTGATAAGCCTTCGCTCTCTCGCTGACTAGAATATCCTCACGCTGGATATTGGCCTCCACCATGATCACTACGGCTTCATCATTATCACAGTCGCGAACAATAACCGGCATGGTATCTTTACCTGCCAGTTCGGATGCATGCTTTCTTCTGTGGCCGGATATAAGTTCATATCCGCCTTCTGCTCTCGGTCTCGCGATAGCCGGAACCAGCACGCCATACTCCTTGACACATTCCACCATTTCTTCCATGTTTTCATCGTCTACGACACGAAAAGGATGGTTCTCAAAGGTATGCAGTTCCGATAAAGGGATCTCTACTATCTGTCCCTCAACAGGTTTTGCTTCTGCTGTAGTATTACATCATTCTCCGCCGAAAACATATCATCATAGCTGGAAAGCTTAATTCTATTTGATAATCCCTTACTGCTCATTGGCTAAAACCTCCTCTACAATCTTTTCATACGCCGCTGCTACTTTGCACTTGCCATCATATTTATAGATGCTGACTCCTTCGGCAGATGCCTCCGCAGCCCTAACGGAAAGCGGAATCACATCATCGAAAATATGGATACTGCTTCCATAGTGCTCATACAGCACTTCCGTGATTTCCTTAGCATAAATGGTTCTGTAATCTACCATCGTGATCAGAATGCCCATAATATGAAGTTTCGGGTTCATCTTACGCTTTACACGGCTGATGGTTTTTAACAACTGTTCTAAGCCCTTTATAGGCAGGTATGCCGCCTGTACAGGGATAATTACCTCATCTGCCGCCATAAGAGCATTTAAGGTAAGCTGTCCCAAGTTCGGTGAGCAATCCACGAGGATGTAATCATAATCATCCCTTATGGTCTCTATGTACTCACGAAGCGTTGTCTCCGAACTCATAATGCCTACAAGCGATGTCTCCACACCGGATAATTCGATATTGGCAGGCATAAGGTCGATTCCCTCTTCATGATGCAGGATGCCTGCTTTCAGATCATATTCATCCTCGTTCAATACCCAGTCCATAACATTTGCAAGGGTTACTTCCAACTTATCCGGCTCCGGATATCCCAATGCCTCAGTCAGAGATCTCTGCGGATCATTGTCGATAACAAGAACTCTTTTTCCTTTGTTTGCGAGTCCGATGCCAAGATTTACAACAGATGTACTCTTGGCTACTCCTCCTTTTTGGTTTGCACAAATAATTACTTTACACATCGCGGTAAACTCTCCTTTTCAAAAACTTATCTTTTCTTCTGTTTCTATTCTTCTTGTTCTTTTCTTCGTTTTCCTTAAATGCTTCCAAGATCTCAAGCATAGTGCGAATCGGCGTGAATAGTTCCTCGTCCATCTCAGATGCTTCTTCCAACCGCTCCAGTTCTCCAAGGATGCCATACAGCTCCTTTCGGAAATTCACCAGCATCATTGGATTTCCCTTTGCTGTAACCTTGTTATGCAATACGGAATCAAGAACGTAGTCCTGCTTTGTCGCATATCCAAGTAGCTTCCATCGCTTATCCAGTTCCTTCCTTTCGGCAGGAGAACAACGGTAAGCAATAGTCTCACTCCGAAGCCTTCCCTTATGATCAAGATTCTTCGCTGACATCGAACCCCTCCTTCCATTCTTCATCAAGAGCCTCTGCCATATCGTCCTGAATAGACGGCATCATATGCGCGTAACGGTATGTAATCTCCGTACTCTCATGACCTACACGATTGCCAATAGCTACCACTGAAAATCCCATATCTATAAGAAGAGATACATGGCTGTGTCTTAAATCATGAAGACGAATACGCTTTACGCCACTTGCCTTTACACCCCTATCCATCTCATGGTGCAGATAAGACTTTGAAATTACAAAGATCCTGTCACCCGACTCAATGCCATAAATGCTATCAAGAAAATCTCGCATTTCTAATGCCACATTCTCCGGCATGGAAATCATACGCACACTTTTGGGAGTCTTAGGTTTTGTGATGACATCTCTTCCGCTTATCCTTTGGTATGACTTGGTAATGGAAAGCTTATTCTTATAAAAATCAAAATCTGCAGGAGTTAATGCCATCAATTCACCAATTCGGATCCCACACCAGTACAAAAGCTCAAATGCCATATAGGAATAGGTTTTGTTCGCAACCTCGGGAATGAAGCGCATATACTCTTCCTTTGTCAAAAAAAGCATCTCATCTGCATGGTACTGTCCAAGTGGACCAGCAATTACAGCCGGATTCTTAGGCAGTTCATAATACTTCACCGCATGATTGAATATGGCTGAAAGTTCCGCCTGCATCTTTCTAAGGTAAGTTCCCTTAAACTTCTCTCCGTCCTTTGACTCCAACTTTCTCATTTCGTTCTGCCAAGCAAGAACATCTCGTGGAGTGATATCTCTCATTACAAGATTCTTAAAGTATGGAAGAATCTTTTTCTCGATAACCCAGACTTTTGAATTCCATGTATTCTCTCTGACCTTTGGCTTAACATCCTCTTCATAGCGTCTGTAAAAATCTCCGAAGGTCATGTCAAGGCTGCTCGCCTTTTCCAATTTGAAATGTCGCTCCCAGTCCTGCGCTTCCTTTTTGGTTTCAAAGCCACGTTTCATCTTTTTGACTTTTTTACCTGTCCAATCAGTGTAGTAAAACTGGCAGTTCCACTTGCCTGTCTTTTTATCCCTATTCGCTGGCATTCTTTTCCTCCTTTTCCTCTGTTTCGTTTACTACTCCATAGAAACGCTCTTCGAAATATTTCCTGCTGACTCTTCCGTGGATAACCATGTAACCCTTGTCTGCAAGTTCTCTATTCAAATCGCGAACTATACCATTTGACTTAGATTCCGAAACACCGAGTACTTCGCCGATTTCTTTTACTGTGATAAAAGTTCTGCATTCAAACATTTCATTCACCTCCGATTACGTGTTTTTTTCTTACGTAATACATTTGGGTTAAAAAAATGCTCATTACTAAACCGCAGAAAAAATTTTTAATTTTTTTCAAATCTGGGGAAAATAAAAGATAAGAAACAGAATTGGACTTTGTTTTGGAGTTATTTCGCTTCTGCATTTTTTGAAAAAATTAGAAGCATTTTAGAAACGATAACCCAAAAAGGCCTGAAACCGTGTTTTTTCACACGGTCTCAGACCTTGAAATTACTGGATTTTTGGAGCTAACCTCTAAGCCACTCTAAGCTCACTCCCACTCTACAAAGACTAACGCTTTTTGTTTAGGAATTATTCTCTGTAATGTTTCTCG
>ERZ831634.2022-NODE-2022-length-18920-cov-4.202491_pt1 | contig 18920 bp, 19 predicted proteins | sample MGYA00519953_ERZ831634 | MGnify/ENA primary metagenome ERZ831634 (study PRJEB31850, sample SAMEA3708718) | human gut metagenome | biome: human gut; feature: human-associated habitat; material: faeces | place: China | collected 2014 ... | reverse complement strand
GCGCAGAAATAATGATTAATTACAATATTAACATTGTTTCTTGTCTACTCTATTACTATAATTAGTCCTCAAAGAGGGGTGAATAAGTATGTTAGATTTACAGGTAGAAATATTTATTTTAGTAGGAATAGGCTATCTTATTTCTAAGCTAGGATTATTTAATAAACAGACTCGTAAACAGGTTACTGATTTAGTATTAAACATTGTATTACCTGTGGCTACTGCTAAGAGTTTCTTAATTAAACTCACACCAAGTATTATGAAGACAACTCTTGTGGTATTTTTAGTATCTATTGGTATACAGGGTCTTTATTTTATTATTAATAAGACAGCTTATAATAATCAGGAAGAAACAAAGAAAATCAACTTACAGTATGCGACTATGGTATCTAATGCAGGGTTTATGGGTATGCCATTTGCGCAGGGGTTATATGGTGATATGGGATTACTTTATGCCTGTATTTATTTGATTCCACAAAGAGTATTTATGTGGAGTTATGGTTTATCACGTTATACAAAAGCTGATTTTAAGACAATGGTGAAGAAAGTTGCATTACATCCATGTCTTATTGGGATTTATTTTGGTATAGTATTTATGATCATGTATTCATTAGGGTATACATTACCTTCTTTTGTGACTACGACTATGAGTTCTATAGGAGGATGTAATACTGCATTAAGTATGATTGTGATAGGAAGTATATTGAGTGATGTAGAACCTAGAGAGATATTGGATAAGGAATGTATTTATTATTCTTTTATTCGTTTGATTATGATTCCAGTAATTACTTATCTATGTTTGAGATGGACATCACTTGATCATATTGGTATTGGTGTATCAGTAGTATTGGCTGCGATGCCTGCACCAAGTACATGTGCAATGCTGGCAAATAAGTATGATAAGAACCCAGAATTCGCTTCTAAGCTTATTTTTGTATCTACTGCATTTTCTTTAGTCACATTGCCACTTATTTCATTCATGATTACTTTGTGAGCCAATCCGACATAATTTTAATTAAGTCGGATTTTTTTTAGATGCTTACGCATCCGTTTAAGAAGATTGATATTTAAGTCTCCACCTATTTCTAGGCAATCCTTATTCTTATAGGCGTGTCCACTTCGCCTCTACTGTATAGGATGTTTACATCCACAACGCTACTTTTACGCATGATATTTAATGCACCATTTACATCTGCATTCAGAACTTGTCCACTGGCTGTTCTATACTGTCCACGATGTATTCTCTTTCCACTGAAATGGTATTCTTCAGTATCATCACTCTTATAGACTGGTATGACATCCTTATCCCAGAAGCTGGCCTTTGATGTATAGGATTCCTCCTGCATTACAAGTATGATGCCATTCAGTTCACAGAGATATTCAAGCTTGTCTCTCAGCAATCCAAATGGAATATTGACGAAGGTCTGATTGTTTCTTCTGCCTATATTGGAATCCTTCTGAAATGTTTCATTATAACCCACAACAAGAGTTCCAATCTCATGATCGATACAGTGATCAATCACATTGCGTGCAGTCTTGTTCATGTAGTCATTTATTTTATTGTTGCGCCTGCGTGCTATTGCTTTCTGTCTGTTGGTTGGCTTCTTTCCAAAATGTTGCTTATCCTTGATGGACTGTAATCTTGCATTTTCCTTATTGAACCACTGGTTAATGGACTTCAGTCTTCTTCCATCAATGATGAATGTTTCACCTTTACTTGATACTGCAGTGACAAGATTATTGATACCAAGATCTAATGCCAGTGCATTTGTTTTATTGAGATTCCTTTGAATGCATTCAGCTTCATAGATATACTGAATTTCAAAGGACCTGGCATCTGCCTTTGGTATGATACGTATTTCCTTCACTTCAACCTTTATAGTATCGGCTTGTAGTTCGCTGCACTTGGCGGTAATCACCTGTGGTCGGACTATCTCTGACTGAATTAGTGCCATACTTGCACACAAAAAAAGGCAGATATGCATAGATGAGCATATTTGCCTATAAAATCTTCTTTATTCAACAAACTCTATTTCTGTGACAGAAGAATATAATCTAGAAATACTTGTTTCAAGCACAGCAATAACTCGACCTGTAAAAATCATAGAAATCACGGTTCCTAGTCCAATACCCAAAATGCCACCTGTAAAGACAAAGCCTATAATAAGTGAAATGATAATAGAAATACCATCAAAGAGATTCTTACCAAAACCAAATCCTTTATGACACTTTTCTCCAATAACACTTGCTAAGCCATCTGCAGGATTAGGTACTATTTTCATACCTACAGTGAGTGATGCCCCAATACCCGTAATTACAATCGCAAGAATAAGCATAGCTATACGAGCTGGAAAGCTAGAAGCGACGGGAATAACTCCATCGAATAGCTGAATAAAGAGGCTTGTGACAAGACTGGTTGGAATCTGTAAGAATTGAAAATAATCAAACTTCTTACCGAGTAAAATCCATTGAATAATGACAAGTAAAACATAATAGATAAAAGTCATTACACCAATAGGAATATGCGTGAGATAGGCGATATTATAGGCTACAGAGATGATGGGTGACACACCTAATTGTGTCTTTGTGTTGAGATCAATACCACAGCCTAAAATCAATAATCCAAGAAGATAAATTCCAATTCTTTTGTAATTCAGTTCCTTCACTATTTAACTCCCTTTGAAAAACTATGCATGCTTGTCATCTGCTTCTGTAATTCTAGATCATCTCTTTTGATCCATTCAGCTACTGCATCATCCTTAGATGTATGAACGGATAAAACATGCACAGTATCGTGATTTTTTTCATTCTCAATATAATACTTATGGAAAATATTTTCTACAAATTTTTTAATATCTTCTTCTGATTGATAATGAAGATCACGATAATCAAAGGTAGAGTATTCTCTTTTTGTTTGTATACGATAATGTTTGACTTCTGATACAATCCAATAAATTCCTCTATTTTGAATCTTCTTTGAGATATGACTGATTTCAATAGATATAGGGTCCTGTTTTTCCTTACATTCTAAAACAGATTCATCTAGAGTACGATATAAAACATAAGTGTTCTCATAATCACCTTTAGACGTTTTAAAGCCATCACGAATCATTCCTAAACTCTTAAAGCCTACTGTATCTAAAACTGTCTTTAATGTTTTAGTGACTGTATTTAGTTGCATAATTGCATAGCCAGCTTTAAATGCCTGTTCCAAAGAGTCCTTAATCAGACTATCTAGTTCTTTCTTATAGTCAGCTTTAATTGCATATGAACAGGTTGCAATATGCTTACAATGTCCTGTTCCTAAAGATTTAATCAAATAAGCACCTACTAATAGATGATCATCAAGCATCACACCACAATATGATGCTGATTCAATAAAATCATCAAGAACAGGCGTGTCTTCTTCAAGATAAAGTCCTGTTTCAATCACTTCATTAAAAAGAGTAACAACTTCTTTTATATCTTCTTTCTGGCATTTCCTTTTAATGATGTTCATTTGATCCACCTCCTATTAATATATAAATCAATGAAGCCATCATTAGTTCCTTTTTACAGAACGTATAATACGACTTCATATCCATTGCTTCCTTGTATTTCATTTGATGTAGAAAGAATCCCACAATTGATTCTCTGTTAAGATGATTTTGTAAGAAAGATAGATTCACCTTTGTCAGACTTAATTCTTGAGGGAAATAATCCTTCTCCATATATTTCTCAAATGCATGACGAATCATATTTTTGTATTCTTCAAACGCATAAACCTTTAAATCATCAAAGCCCATTAATTCTCCAATAAAATCTAAAGTAATATATGTATAGTCTTTGAGATTTAAGATCATTTGATGATTGGCTTCTAATAATAAAGATGTCAGTTCTGAAGAATTACTATTAAAGAATCCTCTCATTTCTTTTTCCATCATTAATAATTGTTTATAGTAATCATGAAATACTGTCTGATTTGAAGGAAGAAAAGTATACTGATTACCTTCATAATTTCCAAATAGCTTATAAGCCATTAAGTAGCCCAAACGCTTATTTCTTTCTAGTGCATCCTTATTAAAGTCCATAAAACCACCTAAATCAACTGGTGGACATGAATAAAGAATAGAAGGACGATTGATATATTGTGGATGGACTGGAATAAGATGCATATCCACTACGACTATTTCATCGGCACCCATATCTAAGGCAAGATCAATAGGCAGGTTATCGCTAAATCCCCCATCAATATATTTATTACCATTTATTTCTGTCATTGGAAAGACAGGAAAGCAGGCACTACTTGCAAGTAAATAATCAAGCATATGTCCTCTTTCCATTTCAGATTTTGTCTTATAACACGCTTTCATGCTTGGAAACTGCACTGTACATATACCAAAATCAATAGGTGAAGATAATAAGCGTTCTTCATCCATTAATCCACGACAATGTTCGACAAAAGGTGTATTGTCTGCCCCTTTGTTTTTGAAATAGTATCTTAAAAAAGATTGTGCCAGTGATGTCTGCTGGGCAATGGATTCTTTAAGTTCAGACAAGTTACTTCCCTCTTCCTTATTAAATAAAGAAGTTGTCATAAAGTCATCTTTTAAATCAGTCAAATCTGGGGCATTATTAAAGACATGATCCATATCTAATATATTCCATGTATACTCTAATCCTTCATAGTCTCCCATAGCGACTAACGCACCATTAAGAGCACCAATAGAAGTTCCTGTCACAATATCAAAATGTTGGTTTAATTCTTTTGCAGCAAGTAAGAAACCTGCTTCATAAGCACCTTTTGATCCTCCGCCACTTAATACAAGAGCTCTTTTCATAGAGTTTCATCTCGATTCGTATCATGAATGATTTTCTTCATGAATTTCATTTCCTTATTTAATTCTGTAAAGCGAGACATCTTCCATTCCCAGTTAGGAGATCCAATTGTACCTGGAGTATTAAAACGTGATGTTTCTGGTTCTCCTAGAAGATCCCATACAGGAATAATGACAGACTCAGCAGGAAGATCCATACAATAATGAATCATTTGACGATGTTTCTTACGTTCTTTATAACCTTCAAGAAGTAAATCTACTTCCTTTGCTGTATCTTCATCAAGATTACTATACCATCCCATTAATGTATCATTATCATGTGTACCGCTATATACAACAACCTTATCAAAATCAAATTCATCCTTGTAATGGAACTGGAAAATATACATACCCTTGAAATTATAATGATCTCTTAGTTCATACACTTCATCTCTTAATAATCCTAAATCTTCAGCAAGAATATGTGTATCTGGATATTCTTCAAATAATTTGTCAAATAGTGCATAGCCTGGTGCTTCGACCCATTCCCCTACTACTGCAGTAGGTTCTGATGCTGGAATCTTCCAATAAGTATCAAATCCACGGAAATGATCAATACGTACTTCATCATAAAGCTTATTTGCACTATGAATTCTATCAATCCAGAACTTGAAATTTGTCTTTTCTAGATGATCCCAGTCATAAATAGGGTTACCCCATCTCTGTCCAAATTCACTAAAATAATCAGGTGGTACACCTGCTACAAATGAAGGTGTGCCATCTTCCTCTAATAAGAAGTCTTCCTGATCTAACCAGCAATCAGCACTATCTAATCCTACATAAATAGGCATATCCCCTATAATCATAATACCCTGATCATTCGCATATTTCTTTAATGCATACCACTGTTTAAAGAAATAGTACTGTAAGAACTCCTGATAATTGATTTCTTTCTCAAAAGGTAATAATTCAAAAGATTGATGTTTAGGGAACTCCTTATATTCCTCATGCCACTCTGTCCATGGCTTTCCCTCGTTTGTTAATTTAAAGGTACGAAATAATGCATAACCCTCAACCCATTTATTGTCTTCCACAAACTGCTTAAAATCATCATTAAATTCAAATCTTTTATAAGCGAGTCTTAATAAATTTTCTTTATGTGCACGTACAGCTTCATATTCCACTGTTTCAGCCTGTTTATTAAATGTTTTTAGTTCTCCTTTTTCAAGTAATTCATCTTTAACTAAGTCTTCTAAATCAATATAAAGTTCATCACCCGCATAAGATGAATAAGGCTGATAAGGTGAATTACCATATGCTAAAGGATTAAGTGGTAAGATCTGCCAGATCTTTATATCTGATTTCTTTAGTTGATTCACAAATGTATATGCGTTCTTTCCAAAATCTCCTACACCATAAGATGATGGTAGTGCAGAGATAGGACATAGTATTCCTGCTTTCATATTAATAACCTAACTCCTGTCTCATAATAATTACATGAATTCTATCCTTGTTTCCCTGGCGTGCAAGTTTGACATAAGATGCACAGATTCTTTGATCTGCCATACAGTTCACACACTTACCAGCAACAGCACAGCCTGTTTGACGGTGTAATCTGATTGCATTCGCTGGTGCTGACACGTTCTTTATATGATCAATGGCTTCTTCTTCTGATTCAAAGATCTTATTGACACCTGCAACGACATAAACATCCTTAGGTCCATAAATCATTGCGGCCACTCTATTACCATTGCCATCAATATTATATAAACAGCCATCTGTTGTCATTGCATTGGTACTCGTTAAATAAATATCCGCATTAAATGCTTCATGATGTATTGCGTTGATTTCTTCTTTAGTTAATCCTTTAGCATAACGATCAAGGAACTTGACATCACTTGCACGCACTAAATCTAATACATGCATTTCATCAAGTGACATAGAGCCACCTACTGCCACTACCTTTTGGTCCTTGAAAATTGTCTTAAAATAATCATGAAGTTCTTCTTCAGTATTAAATACTTCACAAGACATGTTATTTCTTTCTAATGATTTCTTTAATCTTTCAATTTTCAAATCATACATACCCAATAAATTCTTATCCATAAAAAACACCTCTCTGTCCCCTATTATAACATATGAAAGTGGTTTATAATAAATAAAAAAGGAGGTTTCATCATGAGTAAGAAACTACTAGTTGTTGTAGATTATCAGAATGATTTTGTGGATGGTGCACTTGGATTTGAAAAAGCAACCAAAATTGCCCCTTATATCATTTCATTAGTAAAGAAATATGAAGAAGAAGGTGAAGATGTCTGGTTTACTAAAGATACACACTTTAATAACTATCTAGAAACACAGGAAGGTAAGAATTTACCTGTTCCTCACTGTATCTCGCAGACTAAAGGACATGAACTTTATGGAGAATTGCAGTCTTTAAGTAGAAATCATACAGTGATTGAAAAAAATACTTTCCCATCTTTAATGCTTGCGAACTTATTAAAGGATACAGCTTATGAAGAAGTAAGAGTAGTAGGAGTAGTGACTGATATTTGTGTTATTTCTAATTGTATTATGATTAAGAGTGCGCTTCCTGAAGCTTTAATTGAAGTAGATACAAAAGGATGTGCTTCTTTTGATGAAAACCTAGAAAAAGCAGCCTTGACATTATTAGAAAAGAGTTTACAGGTTAAAGTGATTTAGTGTTATTTTTCTGTTTTCCATAAATTATATAAATTGTTTTGTATTATTTCCTCATTTTGTATTGCATCTAGTAAATGATAGTACTATAATGAGAACAATTCTAAAGGGGGATTTTAATAATGGAAATCAAAGTAGAAAGAGCAAAGACTCTTAAAGAAAAGCCAGATCAGTCAAATCTTGGCTTCGGTAAATATTTTACAGATCATATGTTTGTATATGATTGGGATTCTGAAAAAGGATGGCATGATGCACGTATTGTACCATATGCTCCAATTCAGATGGATCCAGCTACAATGGTCCTTCACTATGCACAGGAAACTTTTGAAGGATTAAAGGCTTATCGTGATCCTGAAGGAAATGTTCAGTTATTCCGTCCAGAAATGAATGCAAAACGTATGAGAAACTCAAACAAACGTTTATGTATGGCTGAATTACCAGAAAAAGACTTCGTAGAAGCAGTAGAAACTCTTGTTAAGTATGAACAGGATTGGATTCCTACTGCACCTGAAACTTCTCTATATATTCGTCCATTCATGTTTGCGACTGAACCAGGTGTTGGTGTTCATCCAGCCAATAAATATAAATTTGTTATTATCTTAACACCAGTTGGAAACTATTATCCTGAAGGTGTTGCACCAGTTAAGATCTGGATTGAAGATGAATTTGTAAGAGCTGTTAAGGGTGGTACTGGTTTCACTAAATGTGGTGGTAACTATGCTGGTTCACTTGCTGCTCAGGTTAAAGCAGAAGAACATGGTTATACTCAGGTATTATGGCTAGATGGTCAGGAAAGAAAGTATGTTGAAGAAGTTGGTTCTATGAACATCATGTTCTTAATCAACGATACAGTAGTCACTGCACCTCTTGAAGGTTCAGTACTTCCAGGTGTTACAAGAGATTCTATGCTTACAATTCTTCGTGACTGGGGCTATAAAGTAGAAGAACGTCATCTAAGTGTTGATGAATTAATGGAAGCAGGACGTACTGGTGCTTTAAAAGAAGCTTGGGGTACAGGTACTGCAGCAGTTATTTCTCCAGTAGGTGAATTATGTTATAAGGGTGAAGAAGTTCTTATCAACGACTTCAAGACTGGTGAATTAACTCAGAAATTATATGATACTTTAACAGGTATCCAATGGGGTAAACTTCCAGATAAGTTCAACTGGATTCATAAAGTAAAATAATCAAAAAGCGCTTCGGCGCTTTTTTTGTGCTTATAATTAAGTAGTCTAGAATGAAAGTATAGGAAACTCTTTTTCGAGATTGACAGGAGAATGCACGATTAGAATCCATCAAGGAAAAACAGAACTATCTCAATAAGCTGACCAAAAGACAATAACACATAAGCGCAACAATAGAATCAAAGACTACAGCACGCATTGTGATTAATTACTATCTTGATAATGATATAGCAATACTTGTTATGTGCTATAACGAAACATTTCAAAAGGATTCCTATATAAGTAAAAGCAAGCATCAGAGTTTTGTTGATATCCCCTATGAGATGCTTCAAGATAAGCTTGAATATCTCTGTAAATAAAATGGCATCCTGCTTGTAATGTAGGAAGAATCGTACACCTTAAAGGCAAGTTTTTGGGATAAGAGTAAAGAATACCATTTCAATGGAAAGAGAATACATCGTGGACAGTATAGAACTGCTGATGAGAATGTACTAAATGCAGATGTAAATGGTTGCGGATACAAGTATCCTATACGATAGAGGCGTAGTAGACACGCAATAAGAATAAGGATTGACTCACATTAGGTGAAAACTTAAATACTAAGAAACTAAAAACTCCGACTTAATTTTAAAATTAAGCCGGAGTGGTTTATTTGCTGTGTTTTCCAATAATAAATACAGCAGCTCCAATAATTATGATTAAAGAACCACATATTGTCAATAAATAGGAAACAACCATATATTTCTCCTTAAGAGGACAACATCCTTATAAAGATAGTAACATTTATTGGTTCAAAAGTGTAGTGTTTTTATTGAAAACAAAAGAAAAAATGCGATTTTAGTCGCACTTTCCCTATCTATCTTCGATATTTTTATATTCTTTAAGTTCTCCCACAAATTTAGTGGCAGGGCTAACAATTCGTCCACTATAAAGCTTAGATTCAATATTATGAGCGACCCACCCTACTGTTCTTCCAATTACAAAGAGTAATGTATAAAGATCTTCAGGAATACCAAGCATATCATATACTAAACCACTATAGAAATCGACATTTGTACAAACATGAATTCCTTTTCTTTTATAGATTTCCTCAATCGCAATAGCTGAGAATTTTCTATAAAATTCATATTCATCATGTCTGAATTTTTCATATGATAGTTCTTCACATTGTTTTGCTAAGATTTCACTACGTGGATCACTTAGTGTATAAACGGCATGTCCAATACCATAAATAAGTCCTGTATGATCATTAAAGTCCCCATCTAAGATGTCCTGGACTATCTGTCTAATACGAAGTTCTGAAGCTTGTATACCAATTTCGTTAATAACAAGTTCCATCTGCTTCTTAACAGCTAAATTTGCCCCACCATGCTTTGGACCTTTTAGAGAACCAATAGCACCAGAAATAGCTGAATAAATATCTGTACCAGTAGAAGATATAACAACATTTGTGAATGTAGAGTTATTACCTCCACCATGATCAGCATGTAAAATAAGTGCAGTATTAAGAACTTCTGCTTCCTTGTTTGAGAATGTACCATCTCTTCTTAATAAATATAAAATCTGTTCAGCAATAGAATAATCATAATTCTGATGATGAATAATCATAGATCCCTTATCAAAATGATGTACCTTTGATTGATATGTATAGCTAACAATAACAGGAATCTTCGCAATCAAATCAATTCCCTTATATAATGTTTCTAATACGCCTACATTATCTGGATCATCATCATAGCTATAAAGCATCAATACTTCTCTTTGTAGCTTGTTCATCAGATTCTTCTCTGGATACCCTAAAATATTCAATTCCAGGTATCTTTCAGGCAAGGTGTAATGATCACTGATCATCTTCTTAAAGTGCTCCAATTCCTCTCTATTTGGTAAATAGCCAAATAGAATTAAGAAGCATACCTCTTCATATAGGAAACGGCGTCCTTTTCCATTTTCCACAATGTCTTTCACATTGATACCACGATAATACAATGTACCATAGTCATCAACTTTTTCACCATCAACCTTCTTGTACCCCACTACATCTGATATATTTGTAAGACCAACTAATACACCAGTACCATCTTCATTACGTAAGCCTTTCTTTACAGAATACTTCTTATAAAGTTCGCCAGGAATAGCTGTCTTATCTAAAGATTTTTTAAAACAATCTTTTATATTCTGATCCATATCATCAACTCCTTTTTGAAGGTTGAATCTATTCTATCACATTATTTATAGATTGTATACAAGTATTCTTATTAATATCTGAACTTTATTTAGCTGTTTTATAATTATCTATACTTATATTTGTCTTATATATAAAAAAAGAAGGATTACTCCTTCTTAATCAATCCACCCAAAATGACGGCATACATATTCTATACCATCATCTGTAGAATCTTTTGTGACAAAGTCTGCTTTTTTCTTTAATTCTTCTACACCATTGCCCATCGCAATAGATGTCCATTCCTTCTTAAACATCACAAGATCATTCTCACCATCACCAAAGACAACAACATCTTTAATATCAGCCTTTAAATACTCCATCATCTTGATGATGCCCTTTTCTTTTGCATCATGCTGATAAGTGAGATAAGGCGATACAAAGCGAATATGACCTACTGTATCTCTTAATGTAAGTTCTTCTTCTTTATCTTCTGGAATCGCAATATAAATCTTATAAATGTCCTTTAAGTCGTCATAGTTTAATGACTTATCAAGAATATAACGAGTTGGTTCTTGTCTTTCTCCAACTTGTTCAATGAAACGTTCATCCTTCATGACAACATCAATACTATCATTAACAGCAACTAATATTCCAAAGCCTTTTTCATCTGCTTCATGAATTAGTGCAAGAGCCTTTTCTCTGTCTAATGGACTATTAGTGACTAACTCATCATTATAAATTAAAGCAGCTCCTCCATTAGATACAAGATTATGAATACCAAGCATCTTAGCTGTTTCTTTTGTCTTATAATAAGCACGACCTGTCGCAATCGCTACAAAATGCCCTTTATCCTGTAATTTCTTGATTGTTTCTAATGCACTAGGTACAGGAATACCTGTTTGAATATCTGTCAAAGTGCCATCAATATCAAAGAAAAAATATTTTTTATCCATGCTTCTCCCTCTTCCAATGTCTATATTCAGTTATGTTATCTAATGCTTTTGTGATAAGTGCAACTAAAAAATAAGCAACAACACATTCAAAAGCTACTACTATAATAACACGTAAGTCTGTAATAGGATACATATAAAAATAGGTTGGAATTGCATAAAGACAACCAATAGTAAGCAGAATATTTAAACCTATATTAAACTTTCTTAAAAAATTGAGTGGTTTAGAAACCTTAAATAATACAATAAAGCTAATAAATATAGTCACTAAGAAACTATATGTAGAGAAGTATTTCGCATTTAAGAAGAACATCCACTTCAACAAGAAATTGAATAATACAAGCACTACAACACTTAAAGCACATGGAAGTGCTGTATGAATAACATGAGTGAGGAATCCCTTAGAATTCATTGTAGTATCATGTTCAAGAGTAATAATGAATGATGGTAATCCTATTGCCATACCACTTACTAGAGATAACTGGAAAGGCGTAAATGGATAAGTGAGGCAGAAGAATCCAAAAATCAGGCTAAGAATTGTAGAATAAATAGTCTTAGTTAGATATAATGAGCTGACCTTTTCAATATTTGCGATAATGACACGACCTTCGTTTACAATTTCCTTCATTGAACTGAAGTTAGAGTCTAATAATACAATATGTGCTGCCTGCTTAGCTGCATCTGCTCCATTGGCCATCGCAATGCCACAATCTGCATCCTTAATCGCAAGTACGTCATTGACACCATCACCCACCATACCTACTACATGGCCATTTTCCTGGAAAGCTTTGATAATCAATTGTTTCTGTTCTGGTTTAACACGACCAAAGACACATGTCTCTCCTAATACCTGTTTCATTTCTTCTACAGTATCAGGAAGAGTGGAAGCATCCATGTAATGATTTGCCCCATCAAGCCCTGCAAGGGTACATACACGAGAAACTGTAAGAGGGTTATCTCCTGAAAGAACCTTGATAGAAACGCCCTGAGATTTAAAATAATCGAATGTATCATGGGCATCTTCTTTGATAATATCACTGATCGTAATTAAACAGACTGGTGTTAAAGAATGATAGTGACCTTCTTCTAAATAATCTGCTTCACCTAGCAGTAAAACACGCAAACCAAATTCTGAATAACCGCTTACCTGATCTAATATTTCCTTATTATTTGTTAGAAATTCAGGAGCACCTAATACAAAAGAATGATCATTATCAAAAGTAATTGCTCGATATTTACGTTCTGAAGAAAATGGCACTTCCACCTTCTTATGGTACTTATCATTTTTAGTGAAGTAATTCATCAAAGCCTTCTGTGTAGGATTGATATCATCTACCAGAAATGCAAATGAACCCATAATATCATTAATCATTTCACGAGTATATTGATTACTAATAGGTACGATATGCTTCACTTTAAGTTCACCCGTTGTAATAGTACCTGTCTTATCAAGACATAATACATCTACTCTACTTAATGCTTCAATAGATTCCATCTGCTGAACAAGTGCTTTCTTCTTTGCAAGACGACCAACACCTAATACAAAAGATAAAGAAGTAAGAAGGACTAGTCCTTCAGGGATCATACCAATAACGCCCCCTACCGTTTTAACTAATGCTGTATTAAAATCGTTAGGCATCGCCTTATATTGTGATCTAAATAGCAATATTCCCACAGGCACAATAATAATACTCATAACCTTGATAATCTTCTCAATAGAATCTCTCATCTCGCTAGATGCAAGATTCTTATGTTTAGCTTGGTTTACTAGCTTTGTAGAATAGTTTGCATTTCCTACACGGATTACTTTAGCATAACCACTTCCTGCCACAACAAAGGTTCCTGCATAGATTTCATCATTTTCCTTCTTTTTAACTGGTACTGATTCCCCAGTCAAAAGAGATTCATTGATTTCTAATGCATGATTTTCTATAACCTGGCAGTCTGTACCAATCTGATTACCCGCCTGTAAGAAAATAATATCATCCATAACTAGTTCTTCTACAGGAACATCAATCAAAGTACCATCACGTAATGTTTTTACTTTCTCTACAGTCACAACACTTAATTGATCAATTGTCTTCTTGACCTTAAATTCCTGAATAATACCAAGAATAGTATTCGCTATCATGACACCAATAAATGTAAGATTCTGTAATTGTCCTGAAATCAGAATTAAAACAGCAAGAAATATATTTAAAAAGTTGAAATATGTAAGCGTATGCTGCTTCACAATTTCTTTTTTAGTTTTAGAAATAGATTGACCTGTATAGTTTACCTGCCCTTGCTGTATTCTTTCTTCTACCTCATTTCGTGTGAGGCCTCTTATTTCATTCATATCCACCACTCCTTAATCTATTGGTCTATATTAACAGACAAAAGTGTATTATTTGTGTACTTTCACCTTAATTTTTTCTTAAATAACAGATATAATAAACATATCTTTCAATGAAAGGGGTTATATTTATTATGAAACATTTGTATATGATGTTAAAATTGGCTTGTTTCCTAGACTTTTTGCCCCTTGTTACTGATTTGTTACTAGTTTAGTACCTACACAGTGGCGCATCATATATTTTATAACGCTCCTTTTTAGTATTAAAAACATCGAAATTAAAATGCAAAAACTATCATTGTTTACTGATATTTTTTATATAATATTCTTATAAAAGTATCAATATATATTGACATTTGTATAATTTTATGATTTACTATAATAAAGAAAGGAGGTAAGGAAAGTGGAAAAGAAGTTAAAAAATGCTTCGAATATTGGACCTATTCGAAGCGCTAGTGATTAAAATCATTTCCTTGATTGGGTGGATTTTGATTCTAATCAAACTATTTAACTAAGTAGGTTGAGAGGCTTGTCCTCTCCTCCTATCACTATTATAAAACCACTTTTCAAAGAAAACAATGGAAAAATTAATTTTAAAAGCTATCGAATTGATTGGACTTATTGCAGTATTGGTATTCTTGATTTCAAAATTATTCTAAGGAGGATCAAATCATGTCAACTGAAGCACAGAAGAAAGCAAGTGCAAATTATGCTAAGAAGATGACAAAATGCGTTAATCTTGCATTAAACAAAAAAACTGATGCAGATATTATAGAAAAGCTTGATAGTGTTGATTCTAAAATGGGATACATTAAGAAGCTTATCAGAGAAGATATCGAAAACGCCAAAAAGGACCAGAGTCAATAGCCCTGGTCTTTTCTCTTGATTAACTCCTAGTCCCTTTCTATTTTGCTTCTGTAACTGCCTCAGTTTCTTCTATGGTATAGCCTTGTTCTTCAAACCACTGTGCCACCCATTCATCATAAACATCAGCCTCACCATAAGCAAATTGAATACCTGCAGCACTGATACCACAGTAATTTTTAGCAGAAATCAATAAGGTAAAATTATGAGAGGTTCATGTAAATTATAACAAACCAAAATTTTTATTTTTTCTTATGTTAGAGAGTCGGCAGCAGTCGGTTTTCTTGTCATATTATGCTATACTGATTATGTTAGTGTGTGAAATACTTGAAATGAGCCTACTCATGATAATGAGATAACAGACGGCTTTCTTGTTGCTGATTTGTTACTAGTTTAAGGTTTCAGAGTGTTTCAAACCCCTAAAAAACCGCATAAATACAGGAGGAAAATTATTATGAAACATTTGTATATGATGCGCCATGGACAGACTTTATTTAATGTGCGAAGAAGAATTCAGGGATCATGTGATTCTCCATTAACTGAACTCGGTATTAAGCAGGCAGAAGCTGCAAGAGAGTTAATCAAGGATGTTCCTTTTGATCATTATTATTCTAGTACAGCCGAAAGAGCCTCTGACACGCTAGAAATAGTAACAGAGGGTAAAGTACCTTATACAAGAGTAAAAGGTCTTAAAGAAAGAGGTTTTGGACTTTTTGAAGGAGAAAGTGAAGATTTAAATCCTCATTTTGACAATTTTAACTATGATGACTTATTTCCACATTACGGTGGTGAAACAACAGAAGATGTAAGACAAAGACTTGTAAAGACATTAACTGAAATCATGAATAAAGAAGACCATGAAGTAGTTCTTGCAGTTAGTCATGCAGGTGCTTCCCTGGGATTCTTTAGTGCTTTTAATGATCCACAGATCATTTTTAATTCTGGAGGATTTACTAATTGCTGTATTCTTCATTATACATATGACAACAATGAGTTTAAATTTGTAGAAATATTAAGACCAGAGGTAAAGTAGATATATATGAAAGAAAAAGTATTATTTTTTGATATTGATGGTACACTTGTAGATAACGCTTATGGGGTGGACGAAGTACCTGAGGGTGTAAAAAGAGAACTTAAAAGAATTCAAAATGAAGGTCATAAGCTTTTTATCTGCAGCGGTCGTCCTAAAGCCATGATTAACCAGCAGTTTCTTGATTTGGGTTTTAATGGTTATGTTCTATATCACGGCGGTTATATAGAGATTGATGGTGAATCTATCTTTGAAGAGAGAATGGATACAGAACTTGCGACTCAGACAGTTGATATGCTTGAAGAACTTCATTGTGATTATATGATCGAAACAGCACATCATATATACATTGATAAGCGTTATATGGAACTCTATACGTTCTTTAAAGATCTTGGCATGGAAGAGATGTTCTCTATGGATTTTGACCGTGATGATGTCTTAAAACGTGCTATTAAGATAGAAGCCAATGTCACAAATAAAGATAAACAGAAGGTCAGTGACTATTTAGACGGTAAGTTTGGTACTACTATCAGTTTCGATCAGCATGGCAGTGATAATTCTTTTGAATTCTTTTCTCCTACAATGAGTAAAGCAGTAGGAATTAAAAGGGTTATAGAGCATTATGGTTTAGATATTAAAGATACCTATGCATTTGGTGATGGGCTCAATGATATTGAAATGATTCAGCTATGTCAGGTAGGTGTAGCTATGGGAAATGCAGTAGATGAATTAAAGGCACAAGCCGATATTATCTGTAAGCCTATCGATAAAAATGGATTAGAAGATATTCTTAAGACATTATTCCCACAATAAGCAGTTTATCTTTAATACACTCTTAAGGATGTGAATGTTATGAAAAAAGACAACGATAAATTTGAATATTATCTACCTATCGGAATAGGTGTAGGTCTTATATTTGGTGTCTGTTTTGATAATATAGGAATAGGTATCTGTTTAGGTGTCGGCGTAGCTGGTATCCTCTCTTTGTTTCCGGCAAAAAAATAATCCTCCTTGCGGAGGATTTTTTCATTATTCGATTGTAATCACACGATGATCAAGACGTGGTGCAGCTTTTGGAAGAACTCCATCCGCAAATCCTATAATAACATTGCCGATTCCTTCATAGTCTTCCTCAATGCCCCATTCTTTAAGAAGTCTCTGACCTTCTTCACTTTCAAATACTTCTTTCGCACGATGAATCCAGCAAGAACCAAGTCCTAAGCCATGTGCTTCGTTCAACATATTGCCAATCGCAAGTGATCCATCATATATATATGTAGGATATTCTTTCTTTGATAAAACGACAATAACGACAGGCGCACCATAGAAAGGATCTTTATCACTTCCCATAACATCAGCATTAAGTTTTGATAAATGATCTCTCTTTTCTTTATTTTTTACAACGACAAACTTAACGCCTTGTCTTCCCATTCCTGTAGGTGCATATAAACCTGCTTCTACAATACGTTCAATATCTTCATCACGAGGCATTTCAAGTGTATATTTTCTAATACTTCTTCTCGTTTTTAATACATCTAACATATTTAAACCTCCTTCTTATTTACATTCTCAACAGTAATAATCATCACGATTGTACCTACTGCACTTAAAACCAGCCCTAAGAATAACGTTTCATACACTCCCATATTATCTAATAAGATACCACCTAGGAAGCTTGCAAGTACACCTGATACAGTCATACTTGTAGTTACTAGTGCCTGTCCTTTAACGGCATCTTTTGCATCAAATAATTTATCTACATAGTAAACTGATGCTGGAATAAATAATGCATAAGCTAACATCTGAGTTGCCTGAGCTAAATAGATCATAATCATATTTGTCGCAAAATAAGTGAGTGTATGTTTAAGTGTAAAGAATATTGCGGAAATGATGATTGTATTTTTGATATTGATTTTATTTTTATACTTTTCAAATAAAGCCATTGTAGGCAATTCTAACATTGCAGCTAAGAATACAGCATTTCCCATATCTCCTGTATTACCACCAACATTTTCAATTACAGTGATAAAGAAGTTATTAATGATAGTATGATCAAAATATACGAGTACAAATCCAGCCAAGAAAATCATGAATTTAAGATGCTTCTTAATAAAAGCACCCGTATTTTCTTTTTCTACTATTTTCTCTTCAATCACTTCATCAATTTCCTCTTCTGGCATCTTAAATGAGCGAATAAGAGGTAAAATACCTAAAAATATAACAATATAAGCAAGTGGCATTAAAGTTGGACTTACAGCCTTTACAACGTTTCCTAATACAAGTGACGCAAGTGCATAAGCGACTGATCCAATACCACGTGCTACACCAAACTTAACATCAATACCCTGCTTCTGGAATGCGAAAGCAAGTGAGTTAACTAAAGGCATTGTTGTATAAAGAATTGTAGAAACTGCAATAAATAAGAATGCAGCCAGGAATGTTACCTTGCTTGCAAGCATAAGTAGTACGGATAAGATACTGCAAAGACCAAACATGATCATTAAGACCTTTTTCATTGATACGTTTGATTGATCTACAAATCCTCCAAGTATTGGCTGTGCGATACTTGTAAGAATATTGGCGATTGCAAGTACAATCCCAATTAAAGATGAACTCATGCCAATTGATCCTAGATATACGGCAGCATAGCCCATCACAGTACAGAAGCCTACAAAGTAGATTCCCTGTAACATCGAGTATTTGATATTAATACTTTTTGTTTGTTCCATTATGATGTCTCCCTTACATATGATAAATCTATTATAACAGAGTAAAAAACGATACCGTAAACTCTTACATATTATGAAAATAAAAAACTCAGGATTTCTCCTGAGTAACATTCAATGGCGCAGGTTGAGGGATTCGAACCCCCGCAGGACGTTAATCCTCTGTCGGTT
>ERZ831634.1968-NODE-1968-length-19439-cov-6.943562_pt1 | contig 19439 bp, 20 predicted proteins | sample MGYA00519953_ERZ831634 | MGnify/ENA primary metagenome ERZ831634 (study PRJEB31850, sample SAMEA3708718) | human gut metagenome | biome: human gut; feature: human-associated habitat; material: faeces | place: China | collected 2014 ... | reverse complement strand
GCAACGAGCACTATCAGTGTAACGGATCTCTGGAAGTCGGCGGACATACGATCAAGTGTCACAGCTATCGTTCCGGCGGTGAAGGAGATGTATCCGTACAGGATTCCATTGCCTGGTCCTGCAACGTGGCGCTGATGAAGATTGCAGCTACTTTGGGAAAAGAAGAGTTTGCCAAATTCCAACAGACCTTTAACTTTGGATTAAAGACCAACGTGGATCTGGCAGGAGAAGCGAGAACCGCAAGCCTGTTGTTCCCAGTAGATCAGATGGGAAGCGCCGATCTGGCTACCAACAGTTTCGGACAGAACTTCAATGTAACAATGATCCAGATGATCACGGGATTCTGTTCCCTGATCAACGGCGGTTATTATTATGAGCCGCATATGGTGGATAAGATCACCAATTCTAACGGCGCAACAGTGGAAAACATCGAGCCCAGAGTACTGCGTCAGACCATTTCCGAGAGCACCTCGGCGAAGATCAGACAGTACTGCCGGGCTACCGTAATGGAAGAGGGTGGTGACCGCAGAACCGGTAGAACCGCAAGACCTGCAGGCTACGCCATCGGTGGCAAAACCGGTACCGCAGAGACCATTCCCCGTAAAAACGGTGAGTACGTCGTATCCTTTATGGGATATGCACCGGCGGATGATCCCCAGATCGCTATCTATGTGGTCGTGGATCGTGCCAATGCATCTCCGCAGGATGATGCGAAGTTCGCAACCGGTATTGTACGAAATGTTCTGACGGAAGTATTGCCGTACCTGAATATTTTCATGACCGAGGAGCTGTCTGAGAAGGAGATCCAGGAGCTGGCAGAAAAACAGATCGAGATCACCAATCAGTATACCCAGAAGCCCGAGGACGGTGAGGATCAGAATAATGGTGACGGAACCGGCGACGGACAGACCGGAGACGATCAGACGGGCAGTGGTGATGGAACCGGCGACGGTCAGGGCGGTGATGATTCAACACCTTCCGAGGATTGGAGAAATTATCCTGTGGATCCGGCCACCGGTTATCTGGTAAGCCCGATTGACGGTGGACTGATTGACCCTGTTACGGGAGCGGATGTCGGCGGCGATGATTCCCTGGGGGACAGCCCGGTCAACAATAATCTGCTGAACCAGCAGAATGAATAGTAAGGTAATCTGACGAATAGCCTCACAGCAAGAGCAATAAAATGTAAAAAGCTCTTGTTGTGAGGTTTTTTTATGGCAGATCATCAGAATCGTTTCTTTCATCGGAAGAAGATCATGACCATATTTTTCGTATGTGCGGCAGTGCTCTGCGGACTGTTGGGAAGACTATTGTATCTGATGGTATGGCGGGCGGAATATTATGAGGAAGCGGCCACAAGGCTGCACGAAAGAGAGCGCAGCATCAAGGCGGCGAGAGGACGGATTCTGGATCGCAACGGGGTCGTGCTGGCGGACAACAAGATGGTCTGTACGGTATCGGTGATCCACAATCAGATCGAGGAGCCGGAGCAGGTGATCGCCATACTGGTGAAGGAACTGGGAATCTCCGAGGAAGAGGCCAGAAAGCGGGTGGAGAAATATTCCTCCATCGAGCGGGTGAAAAGCAACGTGGATAAGACCGTGGGAGACCGGATCCGGGAATATGATCTGGCCGGGGTAAAAGTGGACGAAGATTACAAGAGATATTATCCTTACGGGGATCTGGCCAGCAAGGTGCTGGGTTTTACCGGAGGAGACAATCAGGGAATCATCGGACTGGAAGTGGTATATGAAGAGATCCTGCAGGGGGATCCGGGAATGATCCTGACGATCACGGACGCCAAGGGGATCGAGGTGGATACGGCAGGGGAGCGTCGGGTGGAACCGGTGCCGGGCATGGATCTTCGTATCAGCATCGACCGGAACATCCAGGAGTATGCTACACAGCTGGCGGCGCAGGCCTGTGCCACCAAGGAGGCGGACAGTGTTTATATAGTGGCTATGAATCCGCAGAACGGCGAGATCCTGGCTATGGTGAATTATCCGGAGTTTGATTTGAATGACCCTTATACCTTACCGGAGCTGACGGAAGTGAAGGAGGACGGCAGCGTTGTGGCGGTGGACCCGGACACACTGACGGCGGAACAGAAACAGGAAAAGCTGAATGCCATGTGGCGAAACGGCTGTATCAACGACACCTACGAACCGGGATCCACCTTCAAGATCATCACGGCCGCTGCGGGACTGGAGGCGGGAGTAGTGACCCCGGAAAGCACTTTTTCCTGTCCAGGATTTATCATCGTGGATGACCGCAGGATCCGTTGTCACAAGATCGCCGGGCATGGCAGCCAGACTTTTGTACAGTGCATGGAGAACAGTTGTAACCAGAGGGTCTGGATCTGATGCTGGGGTGCGAGTGGGGAGAAACAGGGAATTTCAAAACGGTGGTTTGTAATTTTGTGAATTAGGCGGTATAATAAATGAAAAGGAGAACGGCGAAGTATGGTTAGACTATATACCTCAGGCAAATATTTTAAAGACAACGAAATCATCATAGACAATGATTCTTTTTTTAATAACAATGTATCTGCAAAAAGCCTTTCCGAAAATTCTATTAAGGTCATGGAAGAAGTTGACCATGCAAAGCTATTGGATCAGAATATCGGGAAAATAGAAACTCCTTACGGCATTACTGGTATTCAGGACTTGTCAACGGGGTGCAAAACCATATTGAATTGCATTTTTCTGCAAGAGAACCAGAAGGTATATCCGACAGTCAGAGCGATTAATGCAACGGAATGCGGAAAGAATGCGTTAGAGCAGCTTTTCTGTTATATTGATAAGACTAATATGGACATAGGAATCGTCCTGGAGCATGAGGATGAAATATATGAATGCGGTAACAGAGAGTATTTGATCAACGATTCCGAAAGAATAACAGACTTACTTTTCATGGTGTAGTTTATGGGGAGGTAACATGCAACAGTGTTATGATTGGCAAAGCAATGTTTTGAAATTTACGGATGTAAACGGAAATAAATATAACTTAAAATTCCGGGGAAATAAGACCATAGTGCATGGGGATAGTGCAACGGGAAAATCTTTACTGTGCACTATGTTGAAAAGCTACATCAACGATAATAATAATGCCAGCTTTAAGCCGTATAATGCTGACAATATTTTTATTGTATCAAAGGATAATAAGGACAAGCTTTCCTTACAAAAGGGTAAGCTTATCATAATAGACAGAGCAGAGCTTATACTGGATGAACAGATGGTAGAAATTATCAATGCGGACAGAGGGGACAACAGATACCTGATATTTTTAAGAAAACCTATGGGAATCGAGTTGTCACCGAACTATTTCGGGACGTTGTGCAAGAAGGATGGGGAACTGCAGTTGGAATATGAGTGTTATGTACGGGGGTGGGCATAATTGTTGTATATCATTACAGAGGATTCAAATTCAGCCCGTGATTTCTGGCAATGTGTAGCCCAGACATTCAGATCTGTGGATTCCTTTCTGTTAGTATCATTTCCAATCGGGAGTGATGGACAGACTGCTTCGGGGAATACAACCTTAAAGGCGCAGGTGTTAAGCATATTTCCCAAATTGCAGGCAGGAGATAAAGTATTTGTAGCGGTTGACTGTGTGGCAAACAATACCAAAGGGTTTATTGCACATGACTTTGTGAAATGGGGAACCAGGCTGTGCATGAAAAAAGGCGCTGAGTTTGTTGCTACATCCTATTGGTGCTTTGAGGATCTGTACCTTTCCTATGACGAAGTCTTAGCGATGTACTTGAAGAACCCCGTGGCAGAAAATGTGGTCATTGCTGCATTACAGTATGTACATGATAATTTGCAAAATGGAACAGATTATTTTGATACCAGTCGCGAGATTCAGAACTTTATTGATTTACATAACAGCGCAGGAAAAAACAGAGAACACTTTGCAAACGAACTGCTGATGGAGGTAACAAGGGCATTAAAAGGGAACGGTCATTTTGCGATAACGAAATCAGTGGGAGCGTTCCGGAAATCGGCGGAATGTTGGTTGAGAGATTGCAGTGACATAAAAGAAAATATGGCACAACAGCAAGTGATAAATATATGCGATAAAAAGTGTGAATACTGCTGTAAAGATAAGGGTACCGTAGATAAGCTGATAGATTTAGACACAAGATCCATTTGCAAGGACAGCGGTTACCGGCTTCAGCAGATTTGAGAAGGTGGATACAGGGAAAGCAACCTATTCCTAGCGAGGGCGGTTGCTTTTTTTTTGATGTTTATTTTTTTTGAAATATACACCAAAATTGACAGGGTCAAAATTGGTTATTTTGTAGAGGGCATGAAGCTTCTACATCATCACTAATCACCTTATTAAATCTCTGGCTATTCTCGCCACTGCCAAAACATTTTCCCAGCGTTATTGTATTAAATGTAAGGAGGACAGAAAAGAAAATGTCCGAAACAAAATAGTAAATGCGAAACGCAGGAGGAAAAAATTATGTGCAGAAAATTAGTAGTAACCAACGAGATTTTTTTAGGAACAAGAGCAATCTGTTATGAAGCCTACAGCTTACCCAAGGGGGAAGTCGTGGAACTGACAGAGAAGCAGATCAAAGATGCCCTGAAAGGCATTACTACGGATGAGGTTTATGGTCTGGAGTTATCCGAAGCAGGGGAACTGGTAATGGATAAAAAGAACTTTTTCACCACCAACATGATGAAGAAAATCCACACCAACACTTTAATTCCCATGGTCGAGGAAGATTGTTTAGCCAACCTTTTCTATATTGTGATCGGTACACATAAGGAAAAGGGAAATACCATGTATGATGTGATTTCCTCACGATATGAGAGAACCAGCTTCACGGAGGAAAAAGTAAAAACGCTGTTGGATATGCATATCATCAGTGCCGGGGCGAAACTGGAAAATGGTGCGGTAGTGGTGGCATCTCTGGAAAAACCAACAGCACCTGTGGCGGATGGAAAACAGAAAGAGGATAAGGAGAAGTCGGACACCCTGTAATGGGGTGTCCGTTTCTTTTCGGAGGGCAGCAGTATGAAAGTATATGGATACACGAAAGATAAGCAAGGAATCATGGAAATAGAAAATTCTCTCAAGGCAGAGCAGGCGTTTGTCGGAGGTCTGATAGAATGTACGGCGTTGACAGAAGAGATAGACCTGATCTGCAATGATGAGGGGTGGCTGATAGGACTGGAACCGAGGGTGGCAATACCGGAGAGCGAAACGATCATAGCCGGGGATTGTTTTATCTGCCGCCATGACCGCAGAGGTAATTTTCAGAGTATCAGAGAGGAAGATATCCCCCTCATAGAATCAAAAGTACAGTACATCACTGAGGAAATGTTACTCAGACTGGCTTTATTAAAATATTTTGGGATGCTGTAAGCAGGAGGTGTGAAAACGTGGAGATAGAATTTATAATGCAGATTTTAAGTAATCAGTCAATGTTTAATTTTGCGTGTTTTATGTTTATCTGTTGTGCATTCGTCTGGTTATGCGAGAAAGCCAGAAATTATATAATACGACTTATTCAGTATATAACAAAAAATATATAATTTTCAAAGGATCCTGCCTATGCAATTTGTAGGCAGGGTTCTTTTCATGTAAAAAATAATATTTTCGTTTATTCTACAATGTGTTACGATAGATAATGTAGGAGGGAAAACAAATGAGCGAGAAATTAGATGTACTGAACAGAAAAGATTTTATCTACAAATTGATTCAATTAGTAGAAGGCTTTGCAGACAAAAAGCAAGGTTGCTGTTTTGGGATTGATGGTGCATGGGGAAGTGGAAAAACTTTTGTATTGGAGAAATTTGAGGAAAAGTTAAAGGTCATCCAATCAGAAGAGACAGCAGGGGATAAATATTATGTATTTCATTATGACTGTTGGAAATATGATTATTATGAGGAACCGACAATTGCAATAATTACGGCAATGTTGGATGAAATTGATCGGGAACTGAGTTTATTTTCCAAGGACGTAGAGAATGCAGGTAAAGTAGCAGTAGAAACAGTAAGGACAACATTGAAAAAAATAGCCAGTGAATTGTGTAAAAATAAGATAGGCATAGATTTGGTAGAAGTTGCAAGTGAGATATTAGATAAGACAGATAAGGAAAAAGTCAAAGATTTTGATTCATTATATGGTTTTAAAAAGGCTCTTGAAGAAACGAGGAAGGGCATGCAAGAAATTGCAAAGGACAAAACAGTTGTTATAATAGTCGATGAATTAGATAGATGCCTGCCAACATATTCTATTAAGGTTTTGGAAAGATTACACCATATATTCAATGAACTGGACAATGTTGTTGTTATTGTATCCATGGATAAGAGCCAGCTGGAACATTCAATTAAGGCAATTTACGGAGAGATAGATGTAGATGTCTATCTTAGAAAGTTTATCTCTTTCAAAGTTCATTTGGATAATGGAATTGCAGATAATTTTATTTCAAAATATGAAGCGTATGTTTCTTTATTTGATAATGTTGAAAAAGATAGAGTAAATTTTTTCTTCAAAAGCATAATGGAAGGTACAGATATGCGTACGCAAGAAAGAATTTTTAGAAAAGCGGAAATTATTCATCATATGATTTCAGACGGAGAGAAGATGGATAGTAGTATTATGACATTTGAAATACTATTTTTAACGGTTTCTCTTAAATGTAAAAGTCCCAAGATACAATGGCTAATAGATGAAAAACATAATGTAGATATTGAAGAAAAGATAACAAAGGAATATTATACACGCTTAAAAACCTACAAAGAGGGATTGAGGGGCAATGGAACAATGAGCGATGGACACAGTAGAAGGATATGTGTGGGCGATGATTTTATAGGAAAAGCCTTTTTCTGGATAGCTAATGTTTTCAATCCATATGAAAGAAAAACCTGCGGTCCATATTATTATGATAAACCAGTTGAAAAAGAAGTAGCATTCGTGAGAAAATTTGCAGACCTCATAGATATAATTGATGCGGACTAACTTCATAGAGTAATCAAAGAGATACCGATTATCATTTTGATAGTCGGTATCTCTTTTTGTTTCCAGACCAATTATCTGACAAAGGTGGTATAGGAAGTCAAATATTTTAATTTTATTTTTGATAGTTTTTCGGACATTTGGCTGCATGGTGTTTGGAATGTCTGAAAAAGTATAGTTTTCAGGTGATTGGGAGGACAGGAACATGACAGATGCAGTAGAGAATCAGTATATTGAGATGGCGTATGCCAGAGTTAGTTCCAAGAATCAGACATTAGCAAGACAGGAGGCTTCGATTCTGAATGCGGTGCCTGATTTGAAAGCAAAGTATTTTTACAAGGATAAGTGGACGGGAAAAGAATTTGACCGACCAGAGTATACCAGGCTGAAGGAAAAGGTAGAGGAACTTACGGAAGTAAACCCTAACATCAATCTTCGATTGACGGTACACGAACTGGACAGACTGGGGCGTGATTACAAAGAGATTCAGAAAGAGGTTTACTGGTTCAGAGCCAGGGGAGTGAAAATAAGGTTTTTAGACATCCCAGAGCAACTCATATCCGAAACATTAGGAATTGCAGGAGATATGATTATAGACATTATTGTTCTGGTAAAAGCATTTCAGGCAGAGCAGGAGCTGGAGGATAAAAAGAAGCGATGCAGAGAGGGCATAGCAGAAGCAAAAGCCAAAGGAACGAAGTTCGGCAGACAGGCAATAGAAATAGACGAGGAACAGTTTAAGAAACAGGCAGACAGAGCAATAGCAAGGTATATCACCCATAATGAAGCAATGAACATTCTTCATTTGAAACCATACGTTTATTGGAAATGGATAAAACAATTCTATCCGAACTATCAACCGAACAAGAAAAAAGTAATCAAAGGGTAGGGGGTGCAGCAATGAAAAATATAAGAAAGGGTTATAATAAGCAGCGATATATTCAAAAGTTTGTTATATCATTGCTTGCAATAGCACTGTTGACCAGTGGAATATCATGGCAAAGCATAACAGCAGATGCAGCAGAAACATCTTGGAATTTTAATTACACAGGTGGAATACAAACATTCAGTGTTCCCTACTCGGGACAGTATTATGTAGAACTTTATGGAGCATCTGGCGGTGGAATAGATAGTTCCTACCGAGGAGGTTTTGGTGGTGTTACCACAGGTTATGTTAATCTTGCAGCAGGAGATTTGGTGTACATAGGGGTAGGACAACAAGGAACCATTGGTGGAGGAAGAACATTTAACGGAGGCGGTAGTGCCTATGGAACAAATGGCGGATCCGGTGGTGGAGCAACTCATTTAGCTTTAAATGCTTCTGGGGAACTAAAGAGTATAAATAAAGCAAGTCTTATAGCTGTAGCTGGAGGAGGCGGTGGTAGAAGTAGTGTTAACCTTAATTCCTCTTTCACGAACCTGGCTGGGTCGGGTGGTGGTATTCAAGGTGGTTCAGCTTCTAATGTAGAAGGTGGTGCTATTGGCGGTGGTGATAAGCCAACAATCAGTAGCCAATATGGAATAGGACAAGATAATAGCGGAAGTTTACCGGGCGGTGCCGGAGGCGGTGGTTATTATGGTGGAGCCGCTTCTTCAAACAGAAAATTTGGAGGCGGTGGGGGTTCCGGTTATATGTCACCAAGCTTATATAATGGCGCAACAAAGAGTTCTGATGATTACGTTGGAAACGGAAAAGTATCTATAAAATATATAGGAAGTGTTACAGGAACATTAGTACTTAACGTTGGACCATACGCAACACTTGATAACAAAACAGGCAGCATTGCTTATACGAATAGTTGGGGAGCAACCGTTACATTACCAACACCGACAATGAATCCGGGATATACCTTTAATGGGTGGTACACTTTAGACGGAACAAAAGTAACAACTTATACCTATACCAATGAAACAATGATACTGGAGGCAAGTTACAATGCTCCATTGATACTGACAAAGGATGATTCAAGACTTAAATCAGATGGTTATTTATATCTGCAATATAGTCAATTAGATACAAGAGCCAAAGAAATTGCAGTGTATCAATCCGCAGATAACACCACTTGGTATCATATAGGCGGTTCGAAACAGGTTAATTCTAACGGAAGTAAAACGGCTACTTTTAGCACAGGAGGGATACATAGTTTTACAGCTCCTGTAAACGGTATATATTCTGTGGAACTTGCTGGTGCAAAGGGAGGAAACGCCTATGGTGATGTTGGAGGTAACGGCGCAAAGGTTACTGGTAAAATTCAATTAAACGCTGGTCAGACAGTATATTTTCAAGTAGGATCCAATCAAGGACACAATGGCGGTGGTGATACAGATACAACGAATAGACAAAATGGCAGGTATAAGAACGCTGGTGGACGAGGTGGTGGAGCCACTTCAATGACCCTGACGAACACGGGTGGATGGTTAAGCAGTTATTCCAATAGAAAATCTGACATTGTTGCAGTAGCCGGTGGCGGTGGAGGTGCCGGTGGCGCAGGCAATGTAAATGAATATAATAGTACTGTCATGCACGGTGGTAATGGAGGAACTTCTGGTACAACAGGTGATAGCGGTGTTATAGGAACGATAGACGATGGTCGAGAGTGTTTACTGGGAAGGCCTGGTGGTGGTGCTTCACAATCTGCTGGAGGCGCTGGAGGAACTGTTGGTTGGTCACATTCAATGTCAAGTGATGGAACATACTACTCCGGAGCCGGAGGCGGCGGAGGCGGTGGCTACTACGGAGGAGGTGGTGGTGCTTCCGGTCGAGCAGAGGGAAATGGGTCTGATAACTGTGCAGAGGGCGGTTCCGCTGGTACTTTTGGACAAGGCGGCAGAGGTGGAAATACAAAATATGGTTCCTGGCACGCTGGTTCCGGTGGTGGTGGAGGCGCAGGATCAAGTTATGTTAACAGTAAGTTAATAACAGAAAGTGCCATTGCTAAATCGGGAGGACAGAATGACACTGGATATGCAAAGATAAGTTTAGCACAGACTACATCATACAATGCAGGAAATGACACCATAGGTATTACAGTCATGGACACACAGGCACCTGACGTTCCAACGATAGGCCCCAACGGAGAATTTGTAAGCGAGACCTCATACACGATACCTGTTTCATCAAAAGATAATGGAACAATAAGTTATTTTAAAGCAGTAAGCTATGTACCCGATAGTAATACAACGATCAGCACTTCCAATACAATAACAACTACGTTAATGTCTGGATTGCGAGGTTATTATTACATTATAGATGGAAATACAAGTACACAGGTAACTGTTGTAAATAGTTCATTTACAGATTATGGACTTGTAACAATAGATGCTAATCGTTTTAAGGATCAGCTGTATCTTCATGTTGCTGCCATAGACAATTCTGGTAACCTGAGCGGAACAAGTCATTATAAGTTACCGAATACTTTCCTGCAACGAACATATGTTAAGTATCAGGACACAAATGGTAATTATCCGAATGACTGGAAACTGGCAGACAGTAAGCTGGTCATTTATGATCAGTATTACAGTTGGGAATATGCTGACAGGCAAGAATTTAAAGGAAATTCAGTATATTATAAAGTGACGAAAGCGAATAATAATTATGTTTACATCGAAAGAAAGAAGTACCAACAGCAGGTAATTGTTCGTTACCAGAACGCAGATGGTCTGGGCGATGCAGATGCCACTTTCACTCCGATTACAGAGGTCTCCGGTGATTATTTCTATGGTTCTCAGGTAACATGGAAATATACACCACGGGTGGAGTACAACGACACTGTAACCAGTAGCAGAAGAGATGGAACGGTGTGCACCAGCCTTACATACAACGTAACGGATCATAAAGTAACAGAGTTCTGGGCGTTCCGAAAGCTGGTTACCTTAGATATTAACGGCGAGTACTTATGGAAAGCCAGCGTAGATGCTTCCGATGAATCGGGTACGAAATATAAATATCCGAATCTTGGATATTCTGCAACAGACTCCAATAATAATATGGGAACTTTTGATATTTATATTAACGGAAAGTTAGATACCCAGAAAGGACATAATGTCAGAGATTATTACAGAACCGATATTTTATACGGCTCCAAGTGGGAAGTAGAAAATATCGAATCCGATGCCGGTAAGCATTATTACGGCTCCGAAGTCAATTAAGCCATTTCCCAAAACACCTCATTTTCATAGACAGCCTATCGCATCTTAACAATGCGGTGGGCTGTTTTTAGGTTTATTCAGAATTTTCCGATGCAGCATATTCAATAGAAATTTAATAGCATCAAATTTTTAAAGTAGATGCCAGATCAACGCAGCATCCCCAATTTTCAACAGGCATTTCCAGATACATTGGATGTGTCCCAGCATTTTCTCAAAATTCTATTTTTCGATTTATGATTGGAAGGAAAGTGATTTTTTTCTTTCCCTGCTTCAGAACGATTCTCAGCTACGTGTCCCCTTTTCACTATATGTCATAGGTCTAAAAACTGATGGTATCACTTAAAAATAAAATTTTCAGGTAAATTTCGGAAGTTCTTTTCTACTATTTTTTCACTGCGGAGGTTTATTGAAATTCTATTCTAAAGCATCCCATTTCCATCTTGCCTTTCCCTTTATTCAGCGTTACATTCTTCTCCCACGGAGAAACCATTCCGGGAGAGGAGGTGACATCTTTATGAGTACGACAACAGATCATTCACAGGATAACATAATCAGGTTATTGCAAGAAGCACTGGCTGTCACGATTCTTTTGGAGAATGATGTGCAGACACAACAAAGCGACAGCATAGAGGCACTGTCGCTAGGAATTATTCACAGTAAATTATCAGAAACTACAAAGCTGCTGTCAGAGTTCTTCCAGAAAGAGTTGTAGGAGATTTTTCTGTCTTTCTGTGAGCATGGAAACATTAATGGTATCAGTATTGCTCTTGTCAAAACCGAGCAGATAATCAGTGGAGCAGTGGTATAACCGGGCAAGAGCAATGAGCATTTCCAGACTTGGCGTGCGCTCCCCTTTTTCATAATTTGAGATAACCGCAGGCGATACGTTAAGAGCCGAGGCTACTTCTCTTTGTGATAGTTTATGTGCAGTTCGTTGTTCCTGTAAGCGTTCGCCTAACCCATGAATCATAGAATACCTCCTACTGTTACTATGATTTTACATTCTATGTTATATCCGTAGGTTAATATAAATATGCGCATAGCATTGTAAAGTTTGCTGAAAGATGATATAATGAGCGAAAATACAATGTGTCAAAGGAGACAACTACTATGGATATGATACTGACAGAACGTGAACTGGAACTGCTTCTTTTAATCAAAAGCATTTGTGAGTTTGATGCGGAGAATCCCGGCAATATTCCCGAGGGTGGCATAGGTGAAATTGCTGTAAGCAATGGCATTTACGAACCAGATGAGTATAAGGAATGTATTCAAAAACTGGATCAGCTTGGTTTTGTGGATGAAGATGACAAAGTAACTACGGCAGGAAACAATTATATTGAAGAGATTAAGCGTCTGGTAGATGAAACGCTTGCCGGAGAGAATAAAGTAAGCCTTTCAGAAGAACTGAAACATTATTTCAAAAAATTAAATGACTTTATAAAAACTGATTGGAGCAAGTGCCCGTATGTAAGCAATGCTTGTATTGTAATAACGCTTATATCTGGTATAGCAACAATAGTTAAGATGTTTTAGGCCTGATTTTCTACTTGTATTTAATAATAAGTGATTTTTATTTTTATATTTTTTTTGAGGATGCCGAGAGGCATCCTCATCGACTATTACGACAGGAGGAAATTAATATGTCAGGAAAGTTTATGAATGTTAAGCGTATAATAATTCCGACGCTTACAATGATCATTATTACCAGTCAGCTAATGGGCTGTGCGTCTGTCTCTCAGGATGAGGCGCTGAATTTGTTGCGGCAAGGCGATCAGATAGAGATTGAGATAGCCACGCCTAAAGATACGGTCAAAGAAGAAAAAGATACATTACCATGGGAGCAGTTAGCATCCTTATCTACCTACTCCGCATTCCGTTCTGCTTTTGATACCGCTCTGGGCGTGGTTCCTACTTCTGACAGCAGTAAGAACGGAATCGTCTATACCAACCTTGCAGGGGATCAGGACGGTAACAACACCTTATACAATGCCATGATGAACAGAAAATTCTATTCCAACTATTGGGAAAATGAGGCGGTACAGTCCGAAGTTCAGAAAGCACTGGCAAGTCAGTTTACCGATGTAGACGAGGATACCATAACTGCAAGATATGCAGCATTAGGTGTTTATTTTGATTTATTACCCACCAAAGAACAACCAGAGTTCCATGGTGACGATTCCTTATCAAGAGCAGAGGCAATGACCTTGATCATGAGAGCAGAAACCCCGGTTACGGAATCTGAAAGCCCCGAAACCTTTGTTGATTTTGTAAATGCAGTTGGTTCAGAATCTCCCTACACCAATTACGCAGGATATTTAATGAATGATTCCTACCTTACCATTGACACTGGCAGTTTAACATCTAAAACTTTCACATCTACAATTTCCCGTGGTGAATATATTTATATGTTAATGAACCATTATTTCAAAGAAGATTTGTCCACAGTAGATACAAAGTCGGCAAGCTTTTCCGATGCAAAAGATGCAGGGGATTTGAGTACTACGAAAGCCTTTGAGAAATATGATGGTTCCAAAGACTGTTGGCAGACAGCAGAGTTAGCCAATGCGATAGCAAATCCCGATGATGGATGCCCTACCAGAATGTATAAAGCATTAGTACTTGCAAATACACTTGATATTGTCAACAAAGAAACCCGTTGGGATGAAGGTTTATCCCGTTCCGAAGCAATCCAGTTGCTGGCAGACACCTATGCAAAATTAGCAGAGGCAAAAGGATATCCGATCGACACCACCCTCGGTAAAACTGATCTTCCAACAGTAGATGTTGTAACAGAAGAGAACACAGAGAATACTGAAACAACTCCTGAGGCAACAGAGAGTAAGGCAGAGATAAATGAGAATGATTCCCAGACTTCCGAAGGCGAAGCCATTGAGGATAATGTAGAACAGACAACTTCCAATTCTGATTCTTTGGATGATATTGCATCTGCAAAGTCCTACACCTTATCCGAACAGGAAAAAGCAGACCTAAAAGCCTTAGGAGCAACAGAGGAACAGATCAACAATGTAAAATCCGGTCAGGACTTCATTGATTTAGTTTATAAGTTAGTGAACGGCGATAGCAACTCTGCCGGAGGCAGTAGTAGTTCTTCCGCAGGCACTGATTCCAGCGAATCATCAGTTGACGAGGTGCACGATCCTAGTCGCGATTTTCAGCTAGGATCAGAAGAAACAACTCTAAAAGGAAGAATGTAGCACTAAGGTAATACTAAAGAACATTAGATATATGCAGTGACATATATCTAATGTTCTTTCTCTTAAAGGATGTTAGGAGATAACAGTGGAGGATATCAGAGGTCACTTCCCCCTCAACCACCAATACAGTTATGCTTATTTTCATTCATACCTATATTCAACATAACATATAATATTTCAACCCAAGCATCCACAAAAAATCAATCAAAATTTTCTGAAAATTTTAGAAGCATCGATTTGTAATTTCCTTGATTCAGCGGTATAATAAAATAAAAATCGGAGGTGAATTAAATGTGTAGATTAGTGTATATTCAATCAAATGCTGGAACCAATATAGAAGTTGCAGATATAAAAGCAGGTATAATAAAGAAAATTTTGGAGATAGCATCAGGGTGTTCAAAAATAGATTATATTTATATATTTGGTTCATCTGTAGAGGAAAGATGCACCGAAAAATCAGATATAGATATAGCAATAGTTAGTAATGTAACACGTTCAAAATTGTTTAAGTCGAAAGATTATAAGGAATTTACAAACAAGTTATATAATATTGACCTAGAGCAGGATTACGATATTTTACAGTTTAACTCTATTGAAAGAATCAAGGAGAGTAATGATGCAGTTTGCAATGATATATTAACAAAAGGAAAATTGATATACAAAAGAGAGGGAGCATAGAGAGCATGGGAAAATATGAAGAGTACTTAAGTAGAGCTTTAAGTAATATAATAATGGCAAGGCAAGCAATGAGTTCATTTAAAACTGTAAATCAAAAAGATTTAAAGAATGGAGCATCATATCATGCACAGCAAGCTATTGAACTGATTCTGAAATATTGTATTTATAATAACGTAAAATACAATAAAAACAATAGTCATATTCAACAGATACGGATACATGATTTAGATAGACTTATTCGACAATATTGTATACCACTTGGAATATATGTGCCGAAAAAAATTATCAAAAATGCAATGATGTACTCTTCATGGGAGGCAGAAAGCAGGTATAGTTTGCATTATAGCGTAAGAGCGGATTCCATAGAAACAGCACTTGATGAGGCGGAGCAGTGGCTTATAAAGCTAAAACCTATGTATAAAAATAAAATATTAGCAGTAAGAAAAAAATTAAAAATCTAAATATAATTAATTTCACTATACTGCTTATGAATAACATAGAAAAAATTAATTTCAAAAATATATTATTGGTGGACATTCCCATTCCCAGGGATGTCCATTTTTTCTGCCTTTTTATTATAAATATTCAGTTTTTTATTTTTTAATTATTATTTTTTGAAATGGAGGTTCAGCATGGTTTCAAAGCAGAAAACAATTCATAATTTCAATTTACGTTTCTTCTGCATACTGTTAGCCTTGATACTGCTGTCATTAATAGGATTATCCTATACAGGCATTACAGTTTATGCGGATACCGGCACGTCAGTAGAAGCAGAGCATTCTGATGGATCCTATACCTCGTCTGGTGGTAAATGGTATGCCACTTATAGCAGATCAGGTGGATACAAAGGTCAAGGTGTTCTCATTTATCTTCTTGAACGTGATGGTGGTGGCGCAGTCGCCGGCACCACCCCGAAGGCATATGCCTGCGGAAGTAGAATGGAAGGTTATGAACTTCATGCGCAGGATAAATACAATCGTTACCCTGAGGTAACTAGTTGGGAAGGTATTGATCCACCTTGGGCAACAGGAGGTACAGTACCAAACAATGGTGGCTTCATGAAGAACAGTACTGCTTCTAATGTTGCAGCAATCAAAGCATGGCTAAAGACACCTTATGGTGATGGTACTTTAGGTATTAGAATGGTTCAAGACATCTGGGGAGATGCAGTTGCCACCCGTTTCACCAATGAGGAAATCATCCTTGTAGCCGAACCGATTGTAGCGGTGCAATTTTCAGAGTATTATGATATACCAGGTTTAACATTCAGGGATGGTGCGTCAGTAGGTGAAGACTTTATGACACTAATTAACTTTAGGGCAAAAGTGAATGGCTTACCTGATGATACAGATACAGGGGTAAGTACGGATTTAAGCAGGAAATTGGATGAAAGCGTCAATCAGATGCAGAACCTTTTGACAGGACATTTTGGTGATGCTACATTAAGAATTTTAAAAGATTCAATTATAAGCGGCCTTGGACACATAGCAATGAGTGTAAACGGATATTATCCACTGGGGGAGGTTTATGCTGGAACACCTAAGATGGTTGCTTCGTACTATGCAGGTTTGGCGTTAGACAATTCAGTTTTTGTACCATCATCCTCAACTTTGAGAAAAGCGGAATCAGGAAGGAAATATTATAGGTTATCAGCTAATGCAGCCACCTACATTCCATCTACTTCTACGATTTGCTCGAATGCAGGTTTTGATCTCTGGCCCACAGGTTCTAATGTCAGAATATATCATCCTGATGGAAACTTAAACAGTAAATCGATCGGAATGTTAGCGATGTTAGCCTTTACGGAGGATGGAGAGGGGGATTACACCCATACCTATGACACCTCATGTGGTTCCACCCCAGGCAAGGCACCCGAGTACATTCCAACACCAACAACTTCTTCCTTATCACGTTCCTACACCATCATCAAAGCCTATCGCACCTTGAACACCTCAACCTACATCAATGATGGAGTCTATACCAGGGAGGATACGATAGGAAAGATATTGATAGAGGATGAACCTACCTACACAGTAGTGGATTGGTTTACCACCTCCACCCCCACAGCCACGGTTGGTTTATCGGATGCCACCCGATGGAATGAATCAAAGTCCCATGCCTCCCTTATGGAACAAGGTAACTCTTCCCTGGCTTCACCGATTACGTTGCCTTCTGCCCAGAAATATTTGTATGTGTTGCTTGAGTGTACCCACACCTCATTGCCTCCCACCGATGCCAACTACACCCTTCAGGAATAGTCTCTGAACCTTAGAATTTTAATCGTCCAAAACGTATTATTCAGAAATTAAAAATGTGTGGTGCCGAAAGGCATTTTTTTTATGCCTGAAATTTGTACCCCATTGTGCAATTTGTATAGCGTACCCGTAACGGTCGGTCCATAGATGCGTGTCTCCTCATGTCTCCACACGTAGTCAAAACAGGTTTATTTCGCATACGAAATAGCATAAAAAGTTTGTTACTTTTTCAAGATGACAATGAAATTAATTTGTGTATACTTCAAAGTAAGAAGGCAATCAGGAGGACACAAAAATGGGATCAGAGTTAATTGAACTGGCAATGAAGATCAAGATCAGCCGCAGGCGGACACGGCTGACCACCTACGAAAATATGGAATTGTATACCACGCAGCCTATCAAGCCGGACAAGAAAAAAGAGATCAAAAGAAATATTCCGAGCAACTATGCAGATTTCAATTACTACAACAGAATGAAACAGCGCAGACGGGTTATTGAGGAAATGGTTTATAACAGTTTTGAAGCAGGCAAGATGGTCATGCTGACCCTGACCTTTGACGGTCGCTTACAGCCTGAGAAGCAGTTTTCAGACATTAAGACTACCCATAAGGAGTTTAAAAAATTCATCCAGAGGGTCAACGACCATTACGATAATTTCCGCTACGTGGCAACGTTTAGCCGACAGAGCAACGGCAACTGGCATTACCACATGATCTGCAATTTCCCCATAACGATAGCACCCGGTGAGGTGAGGAAACTATGGAAAAATGGCAGTTTCTACATAACGCAGATTGAAACGAACGATGAAATGGCAACAGTGATCAAGTATGTAATTAGTAATATGAATGAATCCACAGCAGAAATGCATGGCAATCATGGCTATCTCTGTTCCAAGGCAATCGAACGGGACAAGGTCATTACTTCGTGGAGGGAAGAGCAGGAGGCAGAGTACCAGCAGGCATTTGAACGGCTAAAGACAGAGAAAACGAAAATCTTATATGAAACCCGGAACCACTTGGGAGTGCGGGGGGAGAGGGTGGATGAATCCACAGGGGAAATTTATTCTGTCACTCTCCGAAATGAGAAATTTACAAATGCGTTGAAGAATGCCGGGTATGAAAATCTGGACACGGTTTATACGCATTTATCTTCTGCGGCTGACTTCTCCGACTATTTCGCTCCACTGCAGGCAGCTACCCCGAAGCCCAAGAAATTCAAAAGAGATGCCACCTCAAAAGGCAAAAAGTAGATAATATAACATCTGTGCTGTCAACAACTTCGTTTTCAACATTGTTTTCTCTTGTAAAGGAAAAGTCCCTTACACGGCACAACACTTTATTGTGAATAGAAAATAAAAAAGGAGTTAAGCAAGATGGACAAGAAAATATTTTATATCAGACGAAGCAACAAAGGACTGGGTGCAATATTATCCAGCAGGCATCCCCGGACAGTGATCGTCTATGCGCAGAGTCCCTACGCAACGAGGAAACAGAACCGCTGGCTGGAGAGAAAGCTGTTGGCAGTTTACAAACGATATTATTACAGAGTATTGATAGAGAGCAGAGGGGAGTTTTGGTACGAACCCTATGATCCCTTGAAAGTACGCTACCCGGAAGAGGAGGACTGAGAAAATGGCACAGAACACCACAAGCAATAGAGGATACGATGACACTGTATATATTCCCAGACAACAGCGTCTGCGTCCCATGATTTTAACGAGGAAAGTACAGCAGTTTTATCTGGTTTACCTGTGTTTCCCCGATGGCAGCGAAATGCAGATTGCCGCTTATATGATGCCAAACGATGGCAACTGGAGGGCGAATGATGCCTTTTATGACAGTCTGGTACAGATTTACAAAAAGCGGATCAGGGGTCTTTCGTAACAATGCTTTCCCGGCAAGCCATGGTGCAGTAGTTCTATTTCTGTACCATGGCTTTTTTCTTTCAACACTTCTCAAACATAAATTTTTTTATATTAAAATCCAATTTTCAAAATTTAATATAAATAACTGTCAAATGAGAAAAACAGCAATTCCGATAAAAAATATTTTTGTGAAAAAAACAGGAAAATTCCTGAAAAAAGTTAGGTGTGCGGAGAAAAAGAAAAGTCAGTGTCTGAAAAATCCGTTTATCACCTTTTCCCGACTGGTTAGTAATTTCCCC
>ERZ831634.1943-NODE-1943-length-19595-cov-3.505476_pt1 | contig 19595 bp, 22 predicted proteins | sample MGYA00519953_ERZ831634 | MGnify/ENA primary metagenome ERZ831634 (study PRJEB31850, sample SAMEA3708718) | human gut metagenome | biome: human gut; feature: human-associated habitat; material: faeces | place: China | collected 2014 ... | reverse complement strand
AAAGACTGTTACTGTAGCCAAGGGGTGGGGGCTGGTGACAAAACAGGAGGAAAGCGTGTACGATATTACAAAGCAGCCATACGCAAAATGGCTTGAAGAAAGCATAGCAACTATCGTAGGGCTTGACCCTTGTTGTATTTGCCTTGCAACGACAAAAGCAGACGGCACGGTGTTCACAGGCTATTACAACGCCAACGCAACAGACAAGGCCGTGTTTGCACACAACATCCAGTCCGATATCGTGATGGATATCATCAAGGCGAATGCCGGCATGATTAAATCCATATTGTCCGAAGCAGAAGAGGAACAGGAGTGATACATAATGGCAACAAAGAAACCTACCGCCATCGCAAAAGCAAAGGATAACCGCCCTGAGACCGGCAGAGGCGGCAAAAGGAACTTCCCTTCCTGTCTGCCTGACCTCAGCAGCGATGAAGATAGAGCGCTTGTATCTCAGCTCCTTACAGAGGTACTTGTAGAGTATAGACAGCCAAAGGTAAAGAGCGATGAAGAACTCAAGGAGAGAATAAACGACTATTACGCACGCTGCGCACAGACAGGGCAGACACCAACAGTAGAGGAACTATTCCTGTCTACCGGTTACGCAATTAGCACGGTTAAGGACTGGGAATACGGGAGACGCAAGGGATTTAGCCCCGAAACAGCGGCCATAATTAAAAAAGCCAAGGGTTTTATGCAGACTTTTGACGCAAAACTTGTGGTTTCCGGGAAGCTGAATTTCCTTGCCTATTGCTTCCGGGCGAAGAACTATTATGGCATGGTGGACAAACAGGAAATGGTGTTGACGCCGAACCAGCCGCAGATCGAAGGTTTGTCACCTGAACAGCTCCAGCAGAAGTACATCGAAGCCAGCGACTTTGAAGCAAAATGAGCCGAAATCGAGCGACTTTTGAACGACTTTCCGCCAATTCCGGGAAAGTAGGCAAGGGAAATCCTGCGTTTATACACGGAATCCTGTAAACGACTATGATTTTGGGGTAAAATGAGCGACTTTGGCGCAGACACTTGCGACTTTCACAGCGACTTTGCCAGCGACTTTCGCACGGAGTCGAACGACTATGCCAGCGACTTTCGCGACTTTCCCGGAGGCTTTTCCGGCGACTTTGGCGGAGCGCCACGCCCCCACCAGAAGCCCCGGCCAGCATGGAGGGACCACGCCGACAGCCCAAACCAATCTGCACCAGCTCCACAGGGACCAGCCACCCCGCCAAGGGCTAGGGGCGGCGCACGATGGCGGCAAGCTGGCAGCACACCGCAAAGCGGAAATGCGCGGCGGGGGGGGCGATGCCACGCCACAAGGCCATAAACAAGGCGCACAGCGCACGCGGGGCGGCAGCAATGTAGGCACAGCGGCCAGAGTTAAAGCGCCTTACAGGGGCGTTAAAATGGCAAATAAGGCATATGACAAAAAGTCCCCGGAATACACCGGGAGCAAAGGGAAACCCCGCACAGCTTGCGCCATGCGGGGCGGGGGTCATTTCTGGAGTTTTGCCAGATCGAAAAGTAAAAGAATAGGCTGCAACAGGATATACAACAGGATCAAGGGCGGCACCTCCTTTTTTTGATTGTAACACATCCGCCGGAGCAGGTCAAGCGAAAGTAAGCCGGCGGGCGGTTGTCGTTTTGGTGTATCTGGCGGCGATCTCTGGCAGCTCCTTTTTCAGGGCGGTTGTGTCCACCCTGGAGGATGTAACCGCCTTATAGGTTGCCTTGTGTTCTGACCCCGCCAGGGATTCCACCCCGGCGGCGGTCATGCGCTCTTTGATCTGGTCTTTGAGGCTTTCCACCATTGCGGCGGCTTCCTCCTGCATCCGGATATACTCCGCAAGCTCTTTCATGATGTCGTTAATATCTACCATGTTTTACAAGCTCCCTTTGTTCAATAATTTATTTATAATTGCTTCGTCTTCTGCCGGAATGGGGAAATATACCCACGCTGTGCCGTATTTATAACCGCATACCGGGCAAGCCTTAGATAAAAGCCCGTCGGGGTGTTCTGTTTCTCTCAACCAGCCTAAAGCCTTTGTTTCTGTGTGTCCCTTATCACCAGCGAAAAGCGGCTTTTTCGGTTCGTAATATTTCGCAATATCCGCCGGGGGTGTTTCGGTGTAAGTGGTTAATGAGTATTCAAGATTAGCAAAAAATCTTTGTTTGATTGTTGGCTTGAATGTTTCGCCACACTTTAGCGCAATAATAGCGGCTTTTTCGGCGGCTTTCTGTTCCTTTATTGCGTCCTGTGTCATGCGCCAATGATACAAAGTGACTTTTTCGGCGGCTTTCTGTCTCCAACCTTCGGCGGCTTGGTGTTCACATTCCGGGTGCATATCGTTCAAATGGTAAAGCTTCCACAAGCGGAGAATTTCAGAAAATACAGGGTCATTGATATATGGGGCGATAGTGTCAAGGCATTGACCACCACACACAATGTCACTGTGTCGAGTGTTCCAAACATTAGCGGAAACAGAAAACACCTTCTTGTCGCCGTCCTGTTTATATTCCATTTCAACCGTTACGCGGTTCTTGGGTGTTCCTCTGCCTTCAAAATCAATACAACCAAAATCAAATTTTCTTTTCATTTTCGCGACCTCCTTATAATTTAAGCTCCGATTTTCTGATCGTTCCACCATGTTTTGCCGCCTCCGGCAATGCCAACAAACCGCAAAAAGCCGTTTATATGTCTCATGGTGGTTGCGCTGTAGCCGCTCCACAGGCGGACAAATTCGCCGCCGCTGGTGATTTTGCAAACCTCGGTATTATAGGACTGTAAAATCATTTCGCCGTTGTCCGTTTCAATTATTTTTGCTTTTCCGTAAAAACTTTTTACCCGATCAGAACTGCAAACAGGTAAATCAAAGATCTTTTTCACATTAACATGTCCTACATACATTGTATTACCTCCCGGCCTTATGGCCTAATCTCTTGCCAACGGCTGCCGGATGTGGTATACTCTCCGTGCTGGGCCGCTGGTCTGGTGTGGGGAGCGTATCCGCGTTGCTTGACCGGCGGCGGGTGCGCTCCTCTGATGTACGGATACCATTATATCAGATTATATGTAATTGTCAATAGCAAAATCATGATTTTGCGTAATTTACAGAGATCAGGCCACGCGCTACATGACCGGGGCGGGGGATATAGAGCGCGGGAGCGGGGCCGGGTAAGCCCCAAAATGCCCGAAAAAAATAAAAGAGAAAAAACAAAAAGGCGGCTTGACATTTACGTTTACTGTGTGATACAATAACCGTAGAAACCAATCCAGTTTTGGATTGACTCCAAAGGAGGAGAGCCGTATGAAAAACGTGGTTGCATATATCCGCGTGAGCACAGACGGGCAAACCGGAGAAGATAAGTTTGGGCTGGACGTGCAACGTGAACAGATAGAGGAATACTGCCGCAAGAACGACATGAACATCGTGCGTTGGTTTTCCGACGAGGGAGAGAGCGGCGCAAAGTACCGCCCCGGGTTCGACGAGATCGTTTACGGAGAAGTGAACAACCCCCCTTACGAAGCTGTCGTAGTTGCGAAATCTGACCGAGTGGCCAGAGACATCAACATATACTTTTACTACCAGGGCGCACTGTTGCGCAAAGGCATTGAGCTAATCAGCATCTGCGAGGACTTCGGGCAATTCGGTGTATTTGCCGGGATGCTCAAGGCGTTCACCCTGACGTGCGCCGAAATGGAGAGAGACAACATCAACAAGCGCACGAGCGCTGGCAGAGCAGTTAAAGCCTCCCGTGGCGGTTATTCTGGCGGTCGAGCACCTATGGGGTATGAAGTTCGAGGTGGTGCGCTCTGCATCAACGAGAAAGAAGCGGCTGTTGTCCGGCGAGTATTTGAGCTTCGGGACGGCGGCGTGACGCTTAATGGAATCGTGGACAGCCTTAACAAGGACGGATATACCACCCGGAACGGGAAGCCGTTCGTTATCAGCACGGTGCAAAGTATCGTGAACAACCGGAAAACCTACGAGGGATTTTACCGGTACGGTAAAAACAAGGAATGGGTCAAGGGTCAGCATGAGCCTATTTTGCGCCCCGAAGAAAGGGGGCGAGTTGGATGAAGGTTGGATTTATTCGCGTCTCCACAGAAGATCAGAACACAATTCGGCAAGAAATCCTAATGAAGCAGCTTGGAGTGAGCCGCAATACCTTTTACCGCAGAATGTGGGACTACGAGGATTCCGCAGGGATTCCGAGACGGCGTTGATGAATAGAGGGAGGAAAGAGAAATGAAAAAATCGAATCCGGCCAAGCAGAAGAAAATGATAATCGTATGTACCATTCTGCTAATCATTACCCTTGCTGTTGCATACAGCAACAAAGATGAGAGCCCTGACGCAGCGGGAGATTTCGATGTACAAGGCAGTGAATCTGCGGAAGAACTGTCGGACATTGCAAGTGATGGGATTGCAGAAAGGCTTGTTTCTTTCGGAATGACAGAAGATGAGGCACAGGCCGGCAGAGATATTCTGCGTATGTGTGGAGTGGACTCCATTTCCGGATGTGAGCCAACAGACGCATCGGCATCGGTCGATGGACTTGTTGCATTCCGTGAAGTAGTGGACAAGGACAGAGTGTTATGGTTTACGGTAGACCACCGAGAAATTATTTATGTATCCCTGAATGGAACGGACCTATATGACAAAGACAAGGGTGGGTTCTTGATGAAGATAGACGATGTACATGTGCCAGAATCTTCCGTGCCATACAATGTTTATCGACAGTTGCAAGACATGACAGAGACTGTCCTTGACCGATACTTTGTAAGCGCAAAATACTACGACGCATGGGGTATTGGACGCGCAGACGAAAAATACATGGTGCAGTGCGAGGTATATGCGTCAAATGCGCTCAAGATGAAATCCTGGGTTCCGGCAAAGGTCTGGTATGAAGATCAAGGAAATGGCGAATTTGTTGTTACTGGCGTACAGATTGATGGCACACAGTACGAAGTGAAGCCGTAAGGGTTCCGCAAAAACCGAATAAAATGGACTACCGATTTTTCGGCAGTCCATTTTTTATTGCAGGAGGGAAAATGGATTATCGGAAGATTGCGGAGAGCATCAAAAACCGCATAGAGAAAACGCATGACCGGGAAGCCTACAAGGATTTGCTGGCGTTGTGCATTGGGTACGAAGCGGAAGATTTTGCTGCGGCGCACCAGTTAAATTCCGAAGTCCGAAAGATGACCTCCGAAGCGTTGCGTAACGGAAACCCGAAGGATGCGGAGCATTTCTACACACTGCATAAGCAGGCTATGCTGTTTGACGCACCGCATGATTTTGATACCTTCCTGCTGTATGTGGAAATGGACAGAAAACCGGAGAAGCGGTTTTATGCTCCGCGCAGGCGGTATCTAAGACCTATTGTACAGGGGTATCAAGATGTCCTTGACGGCAAATTAAGGCTGCTGACCATTTCCCTACCGAAAAGAGCCGGAAAAAGCCAGCTGGGGATAAATTTCATCAACATGATTTCCGGCAGAAACCCGGATAAATCGTCCCTTATGGAAGGCACGGGCGATGACCTTGTGCGGAGCTTCTACAACGGCTGTCTGGAGTATCTGCAAACGCCCAATGAGTATTTATTCTACGATGTGTTTCCGGATGCTCCCTTGGTGCAGACCAACGCAGACACGAAAATCATCAATCTGCGTTCAAAATCTCGATTCCCTACGGTCATGTGCCGGTCAATTGACGCGCGACAGGTTGGTTTGTCGGAGGCAACCAATGTCCTGTACTTGGATGACTGCGTGGAGGGCAGAGAGGAAGCGAAAAACCGTCAACGGCTGGATGATAAGTGGGAAGTTATTTCCGGCGATATTTTAGGTCGAGCCATTGAGGGTACGCCTATTGTAGCTACCGGGACGAGATATTCCCTGTATGACCCAATCGGGCATTTACAGGAGGAAGCACAAAAGGGCGGCTGGGCGTGGAAAGCCATTGAAATCCCCGCCCTTGACCCAATTACAGACGAAAGCAATTATGAGTATGAGCGGGAGGGTAAAAAGGTTTTTACCACCGCTTATTTCCGTGAGCAGAGGGAGCTTCTGAGTGCGGAACAGTTTGAAAGCGAATTTCAGCAGCAGCCCTTTGAAGCAAAGGGGCTGCTTTTCAATAAGTCGGAGCTGAATTATTTCTTTGAACTGCCGGTAGACCGTGACCCGGATGCGATCATTGCCGTGGCAGACACCGCAGAAAGCGGAAAAGACAGTACGGCGATGCCTATTGCGGCCTTATATGGGGATGAAGTCTACATCGTGGATGTGGTATACGACGATTCCCCCGCAGAGGTAACAAAGCCGGAATGCGCAAGGTGCCTGATTGATAACAAGGTGGGAGACGCATTGTTCGAATCCAATAACGCCGGTATGTATTTTGCGAGAGATGTTGCGGAAATCGTCAAAAACGCCGGATTTAATACCAGCATACGGACAAAAAGGACGATTTCCAACAAGCAGACACGAATCGAGTTTGCATCGGATGGAATCAAGAAGAATTTTTACTTCAAGCATCCGTCCACATACAAGCGAGGGTGTCAATACTGGGGATTCATGCAGGAAGTGACCACCTATGTAAGAAGCGGCAAGGTGGCGCACGATGACGCGCCTGATTCCTTGTCGTTGCTGGAGAACGAAATCCGAAACCGCATCAGCGGCAAGATTGAGATATTCAAAAGACCGTTTTAAGGGGTGACGCTATTGAGACAAATGTTTGGTAGAAAGGTCATTTATTCCGATGTAACCGAAGTAAATGAGGGCAATATTGCAAATATCCTGCAAAAGGCAATGGTTATCCACGCCGCCAACCGGGCGGACATGGAATATTTATACAGGTACTATAAAGGCGACCAGCCTATCCTTGCCAGAGTAAAGGATGTGCGCCCGGAGATTAACAACAAGATTGTCGAAAACCGGGCAAACGAAATTGTGTCCTTTAAGGTTGGCTATTTGATGGGCGAACCCGTCCAGTATGTCAGCAGAGCGGCCGATGAAAAAACCGCCGAGATGGTGACAAAGCTGAACGATTATGTTCTTTCGGAGGACAAACCGGCAAAGGATAAAGAGCTGGCGGACTGGTTTCACATCTGCGGAACGGCTTATCGCATGGTCATGCCGGACACACCGGAAGATGAAGATGAAGCCCCGTTTGAGATTTATACCCTTGACCCACGGTTTTGCTTTGTGGTGTATTCCGTGCAGTTGGGTAATCCTCCCCTCATGGCGGTCAAGTATGTCAAGATGGAAGATGGGACAGTCGTTTTCAGCTGTTACACGAAAGACCATTTCTATGAAGTGACCGACACATGGCGGATTATTCGCAGTGAGCCGCAGATTCTTGGTATCCCAATCATTGAGTACCCGGCAAACCGTGCAAGACTTGGTGCGTTTGAAATCGTTTTGAATCTGCTGGATGCAATCAACAATGTGGAATCCAACCGCATGGATGGCGTGGAGCAGTTCGTGCAGTCCTTGCTTCTGTTCCACAATGTACGAATTTCCGAGGAACAGTATTCCGCACTGCGGCAAGACGGCGCAATTCAGTTTGAGGACATTGACCCGCAGAAGAAAGCGGAGATCAAGAACCTTGTTACGGAGCTGAATCAAACACAGACGCAGACCCTTGCAGACAACCTGTATAACACGGTGCTGACCATCTGCGGGATGCCAAACAGAAACGGAGGTTCTTCCACTTCTGACACCGGCTCTGCGGTCATCATGCGTGACGGCTGGTCTGCGGCAGAAGCAAGAGCAAAAGATTCCGAGCTGGTATTCAAGCGTTCCGAAAAAGAGTTTCTGAAAGTGCTTTTGCGGATTTGCAATGACCTTAGCGGTCTGTCCCTGAAGCTGTCCGCAATCGAGATCAGATTTACCCGTCGAAATTATGAGAATATTTCCGAAAAGGCGAATGTGCTGGTTACCATGCTGGGCAACGGCAAAATTGCGCCGCAGCTTGCGTTTACGCATTGCGGCCTGTTCAGCGACCCGCAGCTTGCGTACAAGATGAGCATGGAATATCTTGAGGAAAACGGAGGAAACAATGGAATTAACGCTGGAGATGGTACGGACGATCAACGAAATTCTCAAGAGCCGCAACCAAGCGGAAGTGAAAGTGGAGAACGGGAGGATCGTAGTAATCGAAGTGCGTAGGAAAAAGAAATACTGAGTGGGTCTGGCAAGGGCTTGACCGACAGCCGAGGGGCTATCCGAAAGGGTAGCCCCTTTATTTTTTCGATTTACCCGCCGCAAGGCGATAAATGGTCAGGGACGACCTAAAAACGCAAACGGGAGACAACCCGCAAAAACAGAAAATAGTGCTGAGTGAACAGCCTTGTTAAACGCAGGAGGTAATCAAAATGGCAAAAATCGACACCAGCAAGATCAAGGGCTATGCGGAAATGTCTTTGGATGACAAGCTGAAAGCTCTGGAGGCGTTCGAGTATGAGGATAACGCCGCAGAGCTGGAGAAGCAGAGAGCGGCAGTTTCTAAGGCGAATTCCGAAGCCGCTGCTTGGAAGAAGAAGCACAACGAGCTTCTGTCCGAGGATGAGCAGAAGAAGCAGCAGCAGGCGGAGGACATTGCCGCTATGCAGAAGGAGCTTGACGAACTACGGCGGGACAAGACCGTTTCGCAGTTCACGGCCAAGTTTATTGCACAGGGCTATGACGAAAAGCTTGCTGCCGATACCGCCAAGGCAATGGCTGACGGCAACACCGATAAAGTGTTCGCCAATCAGCAGGCGTTTTTGGAAGCATACGCAAAGCAGGTAAAAGCCAGCGCAATGCAAGGCACACCCAAGCCCGCTGCCGGAGCCGGGTCGAATGGTGCAGACTTTTCCAAGAAAGCTGCCGATGCGCAAAGCACCGGCAATTTTGCGGAGGCGGCGTACTATACCCGCCTTATGAATCAGGACAACAATACACAGTAAAGGAGAATGAATTAAAATGGCAGATACTTTTGCTACCAGCTTCGGAGTGCTGAATTACTCCGGTATGCTTTTTAACAAGGGCAACATCCGTACCCCCCTTTCTTCCATTATCGGAAGCCGTGCAAAGACCACCAATCATGTGGAGTTTGTCACCGGGCAGGAATATAGCTCCGCTGGCGGCGCCCAGCCCGCTATCAGCGAAACTGCGTCTCTGACTGCTCCTGATGCTTCCGTGGTGACCCGCACCCAGAAAACCAATGTCACGCAGATTTTCCAGGAGACCGTAGGTGTGTCCTACGCCAAGATGTCCAACATGGGCACTCTGTCCGGCGTGAATATCGAGAATCAGCAGGCAAATCCCATCAATGAACTGGATTTCCAGGTGGGCGCAAAGATTCAGAAGATTGCCCGGGATATGGAGTTTACTTTCATCCAGGGCGCATACAACAAGGCCACGGACGATTCCAAGATCAACAAGACCCGTGGTCTGACTACCGCCATTACCACCAATGTTACCGCTATGGGTTCCAAGCCCCTGGGCCTGTGGGATGTGGCCGATATGGTGAAGAAGATTTACGGAGCCAACGCTCCCACCAACGGCCTGGCGCTGTGGTGCGATGCCGTGACCATGTTCCAGATCAATGCGGATGCCGTGCAGAACGGGCTGACCGTTGTTCCTGTTGCTCGTGAGATCAACGGAATTGCGCTGTCCAGCGTGGTCACTCCTCTGGGTGTGGTTTACCTGTACCTTGGCGAGTGCCTGCCCGCTGGTACGGCTCTGCTGCTGAATCTGGATGTTATCGCCCCTGTGTTCCAGCCTGTTCCCGGCAAGGGCAACTTCTTCCTGGAGCAGCTGTCCAAGACTGGTGCTGGTGAGAAGTACCAGCTGTTCGGGCAGGTCGGCCTTGACCACGGCCCCGAATGGTATCACGGCAGGTTCACCGGTATTTCCACCGATTTCACTGCGCCCACTTATAGCCGCAGCGTGTTTATTGCCAACGATGCAAGCAATCCTGTAAACACCAAGGCTGTTACCGGCTGATAAAGGAGGGCGGGAAGTATGACCGAAGCTGAAAAGACCGAGCTTTTAGCTACTATGACAGACCAGCAAGGAAGCGTGCTTTCCGCCTACCTTGCTATTGCCGGGGATAAAGTGCTGCGCAAACTATACCCGTTTGATGACACGATTAAAGAAGTCCCAGAACGGTATCACATGACCCAAGTGGAGATTGCAGCATATCTGCTGAACAAGCGCGGAGCAGAGGGCGAAACAGCGCACAGCGAGAATGGTATTTCCCGTTCCTATGAGGACGGCGATGTTCCGTCCTCCCTTTTGCGTGACATTGTCCCTTATGCGGGGGTGGTGAAATGAGATGTATGGATCGGAACAAATCGGCATTTTGGTATCTCCTGTATGACGGGAAAACTATGAATATGTCCGATGACGGCTACGAAACCGGGCAAATGTCCGTGAAATACAAGGACGCGGTGAAAATGCTGGCGAATATCTCCCCTGCATCCGGGGCGGCGCAAGTGGAGCAATTTGGGCAATTTGTTTCCTATGACAAGGTCATCGTCACGGATGATATGGATTGCCCCATTGCAGAAGATACCGTTTTGTTTGTGGACAAAAATCCGGAATATAAGGATGGGAAACCGCTTTATGACTACATCGTAAAGCGCGTGGCCAAATCTCTGAATTCTATCTCTATTGCCATAAGCAAGGTGAATGTGTCGTGAAGCACAAGGTTGTTACCACCCTCTCTCCATCCGGCGTACAGCAGATGATTGATTCCGTTCGGGAGTACCGGGAATGGATAAAAAGCGGCTGCGCAAGGCTTTTGGAGCGCCTTACACAAGAGGGATACGAAGTGGCAAGCGCCGGCTTTGCGAGCGCCGAATATGACGGCACAAACGATGTAACCGTGTCTGTCGAAGATCGAGGAAAAATAAAGGCCGTTGTCGCCGTTGGCGGCACGGTCTTATTTATTGAATTTGGCACAGGCGTAACATACCCGGATAATCACCCGGAAGCAAGGGACTTGGGAATGGCGCGCGGAGAATATGGCCAAGGACGCGGGAAACAATCCACATGGGGTTATTACGGAGAACCCGGTACAAACGGAACCGTTGCAGGCGAAAGAGCAAAGGGGGCGCTTGTTCTTACACATGGTAATCCGGCCAATATGCCCATGTATAACGCCGTAAAAGAATTGGAGCTGCGGCTTGGAGAAATCGTAAAGGAGGTGTTCGGATGATTGATGTGGAACGGATGATTTTTACCCCGATTGCAGAAGCCTTGCGAAAGAAGTTCAAGGGGATAGATGTTTCCGGGGCGTATGTAAAATCTCCTCCCAAGTTTCCCCACGCAAGCATTGTAGAACAGGACAATTACATGACCACATCCAATCAGGACAGCTCTGACACTGAGCGTTTTGCAACCGTCATGTATGAGGTCAATGTATACTCCAGCAAAGCCGGCGAAAGCAAATCGGAGTGCCGCAGCATCCTGTCAGAAATCGACAAAATGCTGTATGCAATGAATTTCACGCGCATTTCCATGACACCCGTCCCAAACATGGACAGTGCGTCAATCTATCGCTTAGTGGCACGATACCGTGCCGAAACGGACGGAAACACACTTTTTAGGAGGTAAATTATGCCAATCAGTACATATAAGAGTTTTCTGATGCAGAAAAGTGCTCCCGGGAACACTTGGACAAAACTGGTGGACATTAAGGAGTTCCCCGACCTTGGCGGTGACCCCGAAATGCTGGAAACCACCACCCTGTCTGACAAGATGCAGACCTACATCGCCGGTATTCAGTCTATGGATGGCCTGAGTTTCACGGCAAACTACACACTGGCCGATTACAAGGCTCTGAAAGCAAAAGAGGGTACGGAGGCGGATTATGCCGTGTGGTTTGGCGGCACAGAGTCCGGTGGCTCTGTTACCCCCACCGGCTCTGACGGAAAGTTTTCCTTCAAGGGCCAGCTTTCCGTGTATCCCACAGGCGGCGGCGTAAACGAAGTGGTCGGGATGAATATTACCATCGCGCCCACCACGGTCATCACTTTGGATGACGGCGAGTAAGGAGGAATTATGGCAAAGACAATGACCATCGAGCACAACGATGTGAAATATGTGCTGGAATACACCAGAAAATCTGTGGAAATGATGGAGCGGCAGGGCTTCGAGATCGAGGAATTGCAGCGCAAGCCCATGACCTATCTGCCCGCCCTGTTTGCCGGCGCTTTTTTGGCGCATCACCGCTATGTAAAGCGTGATGTTATCGACAAGATTTACGCCCAGCTGCCCAACAAGGGAGATATGCTGGGCAAGCTGGTGGAGATGTATAGCGAACCCATTGTAGCGCTCATGGATGATCCCGAAGCCGAGGGAAACGCCAGCTGGACGGTGGACTGGTAAGCGAACCGCCGCCCAATAAAGAGGGGGGACAAGCCCCCCTCTACGCTTACACGGAAAAGTTCTATGAGGTTTTCCCTTATTACCTTGCAATAGGCATGACCTACGAGCAGTTCTGGGAAATGGATTGCGAGTTGGTCAAGTACTACCGTAAGGCAGCGAAAATCAAGCAGGACTTGGACAACCATCAAGCATGGCTACAGGGTGCGTATTTCTATGAAGCCTTGGCGGATGTATCACCTATTCTTCATGCGTTCGCAAAGAAAGGCACAAAGCCTATTCCGTACCGGGATTCCCCCTATCAGGTGGGCGAAAGCAGTAATCCTGTGGAGAAAAAGGCGAAAGAGCAGAAGAACGACAGCCGTGCAAAGGCAATCATGGAAATGTTTATGATTGCCAACAACAAGAAATTCGAGCCGGGAGGTGAAAAGCATGGACAATCTTGAAATTCGCGGACTTGAATTTCAAATCAAAGAGAACAGCGACAGTGCCGTTGCGTCTTTGGGACGGCTTGAAAAAGCGTTGTCCTCCCTAAAGACGGCCACTTCCGGCGGAGCGTCCGGCGTAAGAACTGCTGCAAATCAGATTGCTGCGCTCAATAAAGCTCTGTCTGGGTCCGGTGTAGTTGGGCAAAAACTTAAATCTATCGCTTCCGGGCTAAAGGCCATATCCGATGTTGGAACCGTTAAGATTCCAAAATCGCTTGGGACTAATATGCAATCGCTCGGAACGGCACTATCCGGGATTTCCGATGGTGATATAGACAAACTCTACAATGTCGCAGATGCTTTGCGCCCTCTATCCGAACTGGAAGGCGCGCACATGCGTTCGTACATCAACCAGCTCAGCGCTTTTCCGGATGTTGTGCGCGAACTCCGCGCCGCAGACATTGACGAGTTTTCAAACCAAATGACCCGGCTTGCAAATGCGCTGAGACCGTTTGCCACAGAAATGCAGCATGTAGCCGATGGGTTTAGCGCCATGCCGTCTCGAATTCAGCGGCTCATAACAACGACCGAGCAGTACAACAACACGGTAAACAAAGGAGCCACCCAAACGAGCCGATTTGGGATTTCCCTCAAAAACATAAAAACGGCAGCGGTTATGGCCGGAATTCGTATGATACGCCAAGAAATCAGCAAGGCCATCACTGAATCAAATTCCTACCAAGAGGATTTGAACCTGTTTACTGCGTCAATGGGTCAATACGCAAAAGAAGCCCAAGAGTATGCGGAAAATGTTGGCGAAATAATGGGCATTGACCCAGCAAAATGGATGCGGAATCAGGGCGTATTTAACACTTTGCTGTCCGGCTTCGGATCTGTCGCAGACCGTTCTTACCTTATGAGCAAGAACCTTACGCAGCTCGGCTATGACATTTCTTCGTTCTTCAACATCTCTGTTGAGGACGCTATGCAAAAGCTGCAATCCGGCATTTCTGGCGAATTGGAACCGTTGCGTAGATTGGGCTATGACCTGTCGCAAGCCAAACTGGAACAAACCGCCTTGACGCTGGGGATTGAAAAATCTGTTTCTGCTATGACGCAAGCGGAAAAAGCGGAGCTGCGCTACTACGCCATTATGACGCAGGTCACAACGGCTCAGGGCGATATGGCCCGTTCGCTGGAAGCCCCCGCAAACCAGCTCCGTATTTTCCAAGCGCAGTTAACACAGGCATCAAGAGCAATCGGTAATATTTTTATTCCTATTCTTCAAAAGATATTGCCCATTGCAATCGCCGTCCTTCGTATTATACGCGAGCTGGCGGATGCTATTGCAAAACTGTTTCACTTCAAGCTCACGGAGATTGATTATTCCGGCGTTGGGAATCTCGCCAGCGGCGCAGAAGATGCCGCTGCAGGCTTTGACGATGCGGCAAGCGCAGCAAAAGAACTGAAAAAGTCCGTTATGGGCTTTGATGAGCTTAACATTCTGAACGGCAACACTGCGTCCGGGTCTGGTTCTGCAGGTGTGTCCGGCGGCAGCGGTTTTGACTTTGAATTGCCTGAGTATGGTTTTCTTAATGATGTAAGTAAGCAGGCTGATGAAGTCACGCGGAAGCTCAAAAACGCACTCCCGTGGGTTCTTGCTATCGGCGCTGGCCTTTCTGCATGGAGAATTGGGAAAAAATTTGGTTTAAATTTGCAAAAAACCATTGGACTTGCTGTGGGCATTTATGGTGCGCTTACGCTTGTACAGAACATTTTAGATTCGATCGTAAACGGTGTAACGCAAGAAAACATGGCCGGGATGATTCTCGGCATGACGCTTGCCGTGACAGGACTGTATGTCGCTCTTGGGCCGGTGGCTGGAGGAATTACAGCCATTGTTTCCGGGCTTGCTGTTTTGGCCGTTGCGTTTACTGATGCGGAGAAAAATGGATGGAATTTCCAGAATCAAATGCTTGCTGTTGCTGGAATTCTCGCGGCTGGCGTAGGCATCGGCATTTTGACCGGTTCCTTTATCCCGCTTCTTATCGGAATGATTGCATCGCTGCTGCTTAGCGTTGCTACGGCGACCGGGCACGGGCAGGAACTTATCGAAGGAGTCAAAGAAACGCTAAAGGGATTCATCGATTTCTTCGCCGGTATCTTCACGGGAGACACTAAGCGTACAGCCGATGGCATTGCTGGAATTTTCGGTGGGCTAAAAAAGGCGGTTGGTGCTGTGATCGATGGCATAAGGGACTGGCTTAACGGATTGTTGGATTGGATTGACCAGAAAACAAACGGAAAGTTGAAGCCGCTCATTACCGGAATTAAAGCTATTGTAACCTCCGTTTTTGGCAGCATAAAGCAGACCGTCGGGAATGTAATCGACGACATTAAGATGATTTTCTCCGGTCTTATCAAGTTTATTTCTGGCGTTTTCTCTATGGATTTTGACAAGGCGTGGGAAGGAATTAAGGACATTTTCAAGGGTGTATGGAACACCATAATCGACCTGCTTAACGGCGCAATCAATATCATCATCAGAGGGCTGAACTGGCTCATTAAGCAGATGAATAAAATCAGTTTTGATGTTCCTTCGTGGGTGCCGGCCATTGGCGGGAAGTCTATCGGTGTGAACATTTCCTATATCAGTGAGAATGTGCTTCCGCATCTTGCAAAAGGCGCAGTTATCCCGGCAAATGATGAATTTCTTGCTGTTCTTGGCGACCAGACCCACGGGAATAACATCGAAGCCCCAGAAGGACTTATTCGGAAAATTGTCCGCGAAGAATCTGGCGGTTCTGGAGAAGTCCATGTGACCATTGTTCTCGACAGCGTGACTGGGAAGAAATTGTTTGAGACGGTGGTCAGAGAGAACAACGCCGTTATCCGGGCAACTGGGGCAAGCCCTCTTGTTACGTAAGGAGGTCAAATGGCAATTTTAACCATCACAAAGGCAGACGGGACGATTGTCCCGCTGCCTGACCCCAGCGAATATTCGTGGGGTCTACAAGATGTTGATGCAGACGGAACGGGGCGAAACCAAAGCGGGGATTTGTTCCGCGACCGTGTGGCAAGCAAGCGAAAGCTAACTCTATCGTGGCCACCCATGAAAGCCGCTCCTATGTCTACGCTGCTACAAGCGGTTGATGATGTGTTTTTCGATGTAAGTTATCCAGATGCAATGACCGGAACCACAAGGAAAATGACCGCATATGTTGGCGACAGAACGGCTCCAATGTATAGCCTTATTGATGGTGCATATCAATGGAATGGGCTATCTATGAACTTCATCGAGAGGTGAGCCATGCACACTGTAACAGACGCATTTCATGCTGCGTGTTCTGCGCCGGGGCGTGAAATTACCAGCAAAATCAATTTCAATGGAACAACAGACCTCCCCGCATCGGAGATACAGGAGATTGTTGTAACAGAGCAGTTTGGCTCGTCGGACGGCGTGACCGTCGGTGCGGCGTTTTCTTCCAGTTGCAAGGTGACGATGTACAAGCAGGATAATTTGCCGCTGAATAATGCGTATTTTATCCCATCTGTTGGAATCATGGTGAACGGGGAAGCGCAGTATGTCCAAAAGGGCAAATACTACATCCCAACGGACGGAGTGGATGATAGCGGGAAACTGTGGATAACTGTCACAGGCTATGACCGTATGGCCAGCCTGACGGACGATTATGTGCCTACCATTGATTTCCCCGCCACTCCTGTGCAGATTCTCACAGATGTGTGTACGCAAGGAAATGTCACTGCGCCCTCTGTAGCTTTGCCGGATATTCAAATTTCTGCCCCCTACACAGGGTCACTGCGCCAGCAACTCGGATGGCTGGCGGGGCTGATCGGATGCAATGCAAAATTTGGTCCCGACGGCGAACTGAAATTCTGCTGGTACTCTGATAGTATTTCTGTTGGCCCGGAGGTGCAGTATCAGGGAGGACTTAGCAAATCCTCAGATTCCCCGTTTACCATACAAAGCCTTGTCACGGGAACGGAAGAAAACCCCATCACGGTCGGGACAGGTGTTGGCATCTCTGCCACAAACCCGTATATTACCGAAGCTGTGGCGGCTACTGTTTTTGAGAAAATTGGAAACAAGGCAATGTTGCCGTGTAAGGTGCAATGGCGGGGAGACCCCTCTACGGAAGCAGGGGACATATTGCACGTTACAGATGTGACCGGACCAGCCAGCACATTCCCCGTTTACATTATGGAACAGGAACTGCGTATAAAGGGCGGAATGGTGGCGAATACGACCTGCTATGCGCCGCAGGACAAGCAGTATGTCGTGGAAAGCCCCATTATACAGCAAGTGAAGCGGGAATATTCCGGCCTTGCCAAAGCCATGCAGGATGCCACAGAAAGAATTATAGGCGCAAAAGGCGGATACTGGGAAATCACGCTGGATGATGATGGATTCCCTACCGGGTGGATGGTTCGAGACACGCCCACTATAGAAGATAATACAAGGCTGTGGATTATGAACATCAACGGTCTTGGATATTCCAAAGACGGCGGGAAAACCATTTCTGGCGTTGCTCTTACGATGGACGGCGCAGTAAACGCAGACACAATTACGGCTGGGCAAATGTCCGCAGAGCGTGTAACGATCAATGGGCAAACGCTTTCTGATTTCATTGATGCGAGCATTGATGAAGATGGACACCCTGTACTTCGCATTGGATCCTCTGCGTCGGAGATTGTTTTGAAGGAATACAACGACAAGATCGGGTTTTATGACGCAAGCGGCACACTGTTAGCGTACTGGAATAACAACAGCTTTGAACTGGTAGAGCTATCGAAGTTCCGCCTCGGTCCGATGTCTATCGTTGTGCAGCCGAATCAATCCATAAGTTTCGTGGGGGTGACGTGATGCCGAGTATCTACGGAAGCAAATCTAAGGGATGGCAGCTACGCCTTGACTATACGGTCAAGAGCCAGAGCATCGAAAATAACACCAGTGCGCTTGATTTAACCTTGTATGTGTATGACGGTACCGGGTACTCACAAAATGAGTCTGCGAACGAAGCGTATTACATTCTGCAAGGTACAAAAACTTGGAATCCGTACAATTATCCATCTACCGGTTGGTATAAACTGGGCGTAAAGTCTATCACTGTCACACATAGTGGCGACGGAACCGGGAAAGTCACGCTTTCCGGCGAATGGGACTGCGGCTTTGATTCGGCCTACACACCAAGGCATTTGACCGTCTCCGGTAGCGTTACACTACCAACAATTCCAAGAGCATCTTCCGTGTCTGCCACAAATGGCACAATGGGCGGTAATGTAGCAATTACCATCACACGGAAAAATTCCGCCTTTACACATAAGTTGTCCTATAACGCCGGAAGCGGGTATGTCTCTATTGCAACTGGTGTAGCCACATCTTACACGTGGGCAAGCCCTGACAGCATGATAGATGCTACCACGAATGCTTCTTCCCGCACGGTGACGATAAAATGCGAGACCTACAACGGAAGCAGCAAGATAGGTGAAAGCACGACAACCTGTGTCCTCACTGTGCCGGAATCCCTCGTTCCATCTTTAAGCGTGGTGCTTTCCGATGCCGCTGGGTATCAGCCGACATATGGGTGGGTACAAAATAAGAGCCAGCTTAAAGCCGTTGCCACGGCTGGCGGAGTAAGGGGAAGTACCATTGTAGGTACTGTCATGAAAATTGGCAATGAAAATGCCAATCTGAATACAGGGAATCTGCTTACAAAAAGCGGCTCTGTTGTGGTGACGGTAACTACGACAGATTCTCGTGGCAGAAACAAGACGGTTACAAACACTATTACTGTACAGCAGTATGCTGGACCGTCTATTGCAAATCTCACATACGCAAGAGGTTCCTATACAGGCGGCGTGTGGACAGAAAACAATACCGGCGCAGACATTAAGGTGATGTTTGATCTCACCATTTCTCTGAGTAATAACACCGCCAGCATCTCTTTGAAGATCGATGATGAGAATAGGCAAACCCTTTCTGCGCAAAGCTCCGGCTCAAAGGTTGTTTACATCGCCGGTGTCGGAACAGATACGACCAGAAAACTGGCGGTAGTCGCCACGGACGCTTTTTCAAGCAGTTTTACCAAAGAAATGGATGTGGCGACAGTTGAAGTCCCGTTAAATATCAACTTCAACTTGCCGGGAGCGTGTTTTGGCGGGGTAGCCGAAAAAGGGAAAACGGTGCAATTCAAGTGGCCTATCTACGCCGAAAATACCGTGGAGCTGAACGGGGAATTGATTTTATCTGATTCCGCAGCGGGGAAACTTCGGCAAGCGATGGGCATCCAAGACTACATCATTGAGCAAGGCGTAAGTGGCAACTGGACGTACTACAAGTACGCCTCCGGTTATGCAGACTTGTGGTGGCGTGGTACAGTGACGCCCACCAGCTACACTACATTTGGCAGCGCCGCATACACAAATACGATTTCCTTGTCAATGCCCTTCGGGGTGACGGGGAACGTGGTAATCACCGGCAGTGCGTCTGATCTGCACACAATCTGCAATACGGATTGGAGCTATGCTTCAAAAACCTTGTCCTTCCGCATGGCCCGTGGTGCATCAATGACACCAACAAATGAAACCGTATCGCTGCGGGTGACTGGCAAGTGGAAAGCATAAAACATATAAGGAGATACCGCATGACAGAAACTATCATTGTTGCACTTATCACCGGCGGCCTGTCGCTGCTGGGGGTAATCATCACCAGCAGCAAGACCACCCGTGATGTGCAGGCCAAGCTGGACACGCAGCAGGCCGTCACCGAC
>ERZ831634.1942-NODE-1942-length-19596-cov-9.276035_pt1 | contig 19596 bp, 20 predicted proteins | sample MGYA00519953_ERZ831634 | MGnify/ENA primary metagenome ERZ831634 (study PRJEB31850, sample SAMEA3708718) | human gut metagenome | biome: human gut; feature: human-associated habitat; material: faeces | place: China | collected 2014 ... | reverse complement strand
TGCCGGCCTCGTCCACGATGCCCAGCTTAACGGCGGTGCCGCCGATGTCAATGCCGATGTAGTTCATTTCTGCTCCTCACTCTGCCGGGTCAGGGCATCGATCTGGCGGTCTACCCGATCCACGAAATCCCGGGCCGGGTTATAGCCGAATTTCATCTGCCGGTTCTTCATGGTGGCGATCTCCACGATGCCGGCCAGATTTCGGCCCGGTCGGACGGGGATGATCATATACGGCAGCTTGACGCCCAGAATGGAATACATCTCCTCCCCCAGACCCAGACGATCATAGAACTTGCCGTCCACCCACTTCTCCAGCTGCACCACAAGGTCCAGCTCCGTATCAAACTGCACGGAGCCCATGCCGAACAGCTGCTGCACGTCGATGACGCCGATGCCACGGATCTCGATGTAGTGGCGGATCAGCTCCGGGGCCGTGCCGTAGAGGGAGTCGGACACCCGCCGGATCTCCACGGCGTCGTCCGCCACCAGACGGTGGCCTCGCTTCAGCAGCTCGATGGCCGTTTCGCTCTTGCCGATGCCGGACTCGCCCAGCAGCAGCACGCCCTGCCCGTTGATGTTCATCAACACGCCGTGGCGGGTGATCTGGGGGGCCAGCGCCCGGTTCAGGTAGTCGATGATCTGGCTGGTCAGCTCCACGGTGTTCAGCTCGGAACGCAGCAGCGTGCGGCCGTGCTTCCGGGCAATCTCCAGCAGCTCCGGGAAGATCTCCATGTTCCGGGCGATGATGAGGGCCGGTATCTCGCAGCGCAGCAGATTGTCGAACACCCGGCGGCGGTCCTCCAGCTTCATGGCCTTGAGGAAGGTCATCTCGGACTTGCCGAACACCTGCAGGCGCTTGGGCTCGAAGTAGTCGTAAAAGCCCACCAGCTGCAGGGCCGGGCGATTCATATCGGAAATGCTCACCGTGCGCTGGTCATAGTCGCTGCCCCGGCACACGATCTCCATGTCAAAATCCTCCACCAGCTTGCTGAGCTTGGCGGGGGTGCGCTTCACCTTATCTGCCATATGGAAGCCCCCTGTTCCTCGGTTTATATTTATAGTATTATATCGTACGGGGGGCGTTTTTACAATACCAAAAACGCATCCCACCTCCCCTTACGTCTCCTCTGCGGTACCCGCCTTCCCGCTCCCTGAGCGGTTTCCTGCGGTGGAGGAGCTGCCGCTTCCGTCCTCGGCCGAATTTTTTTGTTTTTTTGTCAAATAGTGCTTGCATTTTCCGGTTTTATCTGCTACTATATTAAATGCTTGTGAATCAAGCGGAAGTTAGTCACAGCAAGGAGGTGCAACGGATGGCTAAGTGCGAATTTTGCGACAAGGGCGTGACCTTCGGCATCAAGGTCTCTCACTCCCACCGGCGTTCCAATCGTCCCTGGAAGCCCAATGTCAAGCGTGTTAAGGCGGTTATCAATGGCACGCCTCGCCATGTGTATGTTTGTACCCGGTGCCTGCGTTCCGGCAAGGTTACCCGTGCGATCTGATGATTAAAAGCTCTGTGAAGCCTCACAGAGCTTTTTTCATTTTGTTTTTTCGGCTGTGGAGCGGTTCCACAGCTTTTTCTTTTGCCTCCGGCGGCGCATCATCCTTTTTGTCTCCGACGGCATACTTTTTGCCAACAGCTGGAAAAGCGAGCCGCCCTTTGGATCGTTACCATAGTCAGCATCTCCTGATATCCGTATGATACTTTACCATGGTCTGAAAGTAAATAGGAAAGCACAGGGCGCTCCCTTACGGAAAGCGCCCTGTGCTTTTATCTTACGGTGTATGATTTCTTTTGCTATAAGGAGACTTACTTGCCCTGATTCATCTGGGCAGCCACCTCGGCGGCGAAGTTCTCTTCCTTCTTCTCGATGCCCTCGCCGGTCTGATAGCGGACGGCAGTCAGGAACTTCACGCTGCCGCCCAGCTTCTTGCCGGCGTCGGCGATATACTGCTCCACGGTGCCGGAGAACAGGTCGCCACGGACGAACTCCATCTGCAGCAGGCAGTTCTCCTCGTAGAACTTGTTCAGCTTGCCGGCAGCGATCTTTTCCTTGACCTGCTGGGGCTTGGTGGCCATCTTCGGGTCGTTGTCCATCTGCGCGACGAGAACCTTCTTCTCCTCGGCGATGACGTCCTCGGTGACGAGGCTCTTGTCCCAGAAGCGGGGATTCAGCGCAGCGATCTGCATGGCAACGTCCTTGCCGATGGTGGTGGCGTCGATGCCGCCCTCAACCGCGAGGTTGACCAGCACGCCGATCTTGCCGCCTGCATGGACATAGGACACAGTGGTGTTCTTGTCGAAGCGGGCGAAACGGCGGATCTGCAGGTTTTCGCCGATGGACATGACCTTCTCAGGCAGAACCTCGGAGACCTTCAGCTCGGTGCCGGGGTAGGTGCAGTCCTTGATGGCCTCGACGTCAGCGGGGTTGTTCTCGAGAACGACCTGGCAGATATCCTTGACAAACTGAACGAACGGAGCGGACTTCGCGCAGAAGTCAGTCTCGCAGTTGACCTCGACCATGGCGCCGACGCCGCACTTTTCGCAGACAGTCGCGTAAGCCATGCCCTCAGCCGCGATGCGGCCGGCCTTCTTGGCGGCCTTGGCCAGACCCTTTTCGCGCAGCCATTCGACAGCCTTGTCCATATCGCCGTCGGTCTCGGACAGCGCCTTCTTGCAGTCCATCATGCCGACATTGGTCATTTCACGCAGTTTTTTCACATCAGCAGCAGTAAATGCCATTGTAAATTCCTCCTGTTTTTATCTTTTGAAAAGCGCCCGTCGTGCGGCGGGCGCTATAAATAGTACGGATTATTCAGCGGCGGGAGCTTCCTCGGCTGCGGGAGCCTCGGTGTTCTCTTCACCCTGACGGCCCTCGGTCACGGCGTTGGCCATGGTGGCGGCGATCAGGCGGATGGCGCGGATGGCGTCGTCGTTGCCGGGGATGACGTAGTCGATCTCGTCCGGGTCGCAGTTGGTGTCGACGATGGCGACGATCGGGATGTGCAGCTTGCGGGCCTCAGCGATGGCGTTGTGCTCCTTGCGGGGGTCAACGACGAACAGCGCGCCGGGGAGCTTCTTCATTTCCTTGACGCCGCCGAGGTACTTCTCGAGCTTCTCCATCTCGCCGAGCAGCTTCATGACTTCCTTCTTCGGGAGCATATCGAAGGTGCCGTCCTCCTGCATCTTCTTGAGCTGAGCCAGACGGTCGATGCGGGTGCGCATGGTCTTGAAGTTGGTGAGCATGCCGCCGAGCCAGCGGGCGTTGACGTAGTACATGCCGACGCGGGAAGCTTCTTCCTTCACGGCGTCCGCAGCCTGCTTCTTGGTGCCGACGAAGAGGATGGTCTGGCCATTCTCCGCGAGGGTGCGCACGAAGTTGTAAGCCTCCTCGAGCTTTTTGACGGTCTTCTGCAGGTCAATGATGTAGATGCCATTGCGCTCGCAGTAGATGTACTCCGCCATTTTCGGGTTCCATCTGCGGGTCTGGTGGCCGAAGTGGACACCGGCCTCGAGAAGCTGTTTCATAGATACGACTGCCATAGTTTTTTGTTTCCTCCTTTAATTAGTTGCTACCTCCGGGGGCGTCAACTGTGCCCGACCAGGCCGAAGCCACATGGTCGCACATCGACCCCCGTGCGTAATGCTCTGGTATTATACCAGAGAAATACGGGCAATGCAAGAGGAATTGCCCGTATTTTTGGTGTTTTTTCAGCTCATCCGAGATAATTCTGCCGCTTTTCCCGCCGGCGGCGCGGCTGCTGCGCCGCGGCCTCTGCGAGAATGATATCCTCGCCCAATCTGGAGATGGATTCCCACGGCAGAATGTAGTCATCATCGCCGCTGAGCAGACCGCCGAGCTTCTTTTGCCCCGGCACGATCAGCGACACGATCTTGCCTTCTTCCAGGTCGATCTCCGCGTCGCAGACATAGCCGAGCCGCTGCCCGGTGGTCAGGTCGATGACTTCCTTATATCGCAGATCGGATAAACAGCATTTCATGGTAACCCCTCCGCAGCGTTTTGGTACCAGTCTATGGCACCTGGCGGCAGCTTATGAGGGGAAGATGTTCTTGCGGATCTTGCCGAGCGCGTTTTTCTCCAGCCGGGACACCTGCGCCTGACTGATGCCGATCTCACCGGCGACCTCCATCTGCGTCTTGCCGGCGTAAAAGCGCAGGGAGAGGATCTTTTTTTCGCGCTCGTTGAGTTCGGAGATGGCGTTTGAGAGCGCCAGATGCTCCAGCCATTGCTCGTCTGTGTTTTTTGTGTCGCCGACCTGATCCATCACGCAGATGCTCTCGCCGTTGTCAGTGTAGATCGGCTCGAAGAGCGAGATCGGGTCACTGATTGCATCGAGCGCGAACACGACGTCCCGGCGCGGGATGTCGAGTTCTTTTGCAATCTCATCGAGCGTCGGCTCGCGGCCGGAGGCGGCGGTCAGGCGCTCTTTTGTCTGCAGGACTTTGTAAGCGGTGTCGCGTGTGGAGCGGCTGACGCGGATGGGGCTGTTGTCGCGCAGGTAGCGCCGGATTTCCCCGGAAATCATGGGCACGCCGTAGGTGGAAAAACGCACGTCGTGGTTTTCGGCGTCAAAATTATCGATGGCCTTGATCAGACCGATGCAGCCGACCTGAAACAGGTCGTCTACGTTTTCACCGCGGCCGATGAATTTCTGGATCACGGACAGCACCAGCCGGAGGTTGCCGGCAATGAGCTGCTCGCGTGCGTCGGTGTCGCCGTGCTTTGCGCGGATGAGCAGTGCCCGGCAGGCGTCGCTGCTCAGGACCTTCAGGTCAGCCGTGTTGACACCGCAGATCTCGACTTTTCCAAGCATAAAAAATTCCTCCCATCCGGTACACCGTAGTGTTTCCGGGTGGAAGGAATTTGATACATCGGCAGATTACTGCTCGATTGCCTCGTTCTCTTTCTTCTTTGCAAAAACCTTCTGCAGCCAATCCTTGCCGTCCACATAGCGGGAGACGATGAAGGACACGACGTAGTCGCCGGCGGAGTTGACCATGGTCGCCGGAGGATCGACGAGGTTGCCGATCGCCAGCGCGATCGGATAGGCAACGGCCAGCTGGTCGGGGAAGAAGATGGTGCAGACCACCAGCTCGCCGGTGCCGCCGCCGCCGGGGATACCGGACATGGCAACGGAGGAGAACACCGCCACGACGATGGCCAGAATGGCCTTTTCCGTCGTGAAGTCCAGTCCGAACACGCCGAACAGGAACGCGACCTTGATGATGGCACTCATGGCAGAGCCGTCCATGTGCATGGTGGCGCCCATGGGCAGCACGATGTCCGTGACGTCCTTGCTGATACCGGTCTCCTCCGCGACTTCCATGTTCGTCGGGATGGTCGCAACGGATGAGCAGGTACCGAACGACATCGCCGCCGGGCGGAACAGCTTGGAGAACATGATCTTTGCGCCGCCCTTGCCGCCGCCGAACTGGGCGTAGATCGGGAAGAAGACGAACATGTACACGAAGCTCATGACGTAGTAGATGATGAGCGTGCGGCTGTAGTCCGCGACCAGCTCCGGACCGTAGGTGGCGACCAGATCGGCAAAGAAGCCGAAGAAACCGATGGGCGCATAGTAGGCAATGAGCTTCACGGTCTTCATGATGCAGCCCGTGATATCATCGAGCAGCTGCGCGGTCTTCGTCTCGGGGCCGCCGTTCATCTGGACGCCGAAGCCGAACAGCACCGCCGCGACGATCAGCGGCAGGATGGCCTTGCGGCTCAGCAGCTCCATAAAGTCAGGCTTGGTAAAGAAGTTGACGATCATGTCGCCGAAGCCCAGCGTATCGCCGATCTCGCCCTCCGTGATGGTGTAGTGCCCATCCACGAGCGGGAAGATCCGGCAGACGATGTACATCAGGACGCCGGCGATGGCTGCGGTGACCAGGAACGTTGCGATGGTCACACCCATGATCTTGCCGGCGCGTTTCACGCTCTTCATATTGGCGATGGCGGAGGCGATGGAGCAGAACACCATCGGCACGACCACGCAGAACATCATATTGATGAACAGCGTGCCCAGGAATTTGATCTTGCCGCCGAAGGTCGGGGCGAATGCGCCCACCAGACAGCCGGCCACGATGCCGGAGATCATGAAGATCAGGAATCCGTAAGTCTTGAGGAAAGACTTGGAACCGTTTGCCTTGGACATAAATGCAACACTCCCAGTGTGTAGTTTGCGCCGTCGCAGCGCTTTGGTGACAGTATATACAATTCTTTGTTGCAATAATTGTACAAAAATGCTATCATACATTGCAAAAGATGCTTTATTCGGAGGCAAGCCATGCAGCAGACCGATTATGAGCGCAGGGGATACCTGCATGAAGATTTCCGCCTGTTCCACCTGAGCAGCGCGCTGGCGGAGGACACGGCGTTCCACTATCACGAATTTCATAAGCTGGTGTTCTTTCTGGCCGGGCGCGGGAACTACATCGTCGAGGGGCGCACGCATGTGCTGCGGCCGTATGATGTGGTGCTGGTGCGGCAGGGCGCGATCCACAAGGCGCAGATCGACCCGAGTCAGCGTTACGAACGTGTCATCCTCTACATATCACCGGATTTCCTCCGCGCACAGTCCACGGCCGACTCCCGGCTGGACGCCTGTTTCCGCCTGCCGGCGGATGGGCAGAGCTTTGTCCTGCGGCCGGAGGCCGGGCAGCGCGCGGCGCTGCTGCGCACGCTCGAGGCGCTCGAGGCGGAGGAGCAGAGCACGGCCTACGGGCATGACCTGCTCGCGCGGGCGCAGATGCTGCAGCTGCTGGTCATGCTCGGCCGCGGGCTGAACGACGACGAGGTGAACTATGCCCCGTCCGAGCACTGCAACGAGAAAACGGCAGCCATTCTCGAATATCTCAACACGCACCTGACCGAGGATGTCAGCATCGACGCGCTGGCGGATACATTTTACCTCAGCAAGTATTATATGATGCGCATGTTTCGCGCCGAGACCGGCTTCACCATTCACGGCTACCTCACGGACAAACGCCTGCGTGTGGCGCGCGACCTCATCGCGCAGGGGATGCGCACGACGGATGCCTGCTTTCAGTGCGGCTATCATGACTATTCCGCCTTTTCGCGGGCGTATAAAAAACGGTTTCAGGTCAGCCCGCGGGAAGATCTGACGAAAGGAGCGCAGTGAACCATGCAGCTGCATCCACAATATTACTACCAGCAGCTCCCGCCACAGGAACGAGCGGCCTATCACGGCGTGCTGACCTGCCTGCAGGCGCTTGCGCCGTCGGCGCGCATCCCGCGTCTGCCGATGGAAACGCTCGGCACGCTCTTTTTCCAGCTCCGGCTGGATCATCCGGAGATCTTTTACGCCGTGGGCTTTTCGTGCCGCGCGGTGCCGGAGGCGGCGTTCGTGGAGTTCTGGCCGGAATACCGGTTTGAGAAAAAGCGCATCCGGGAGCACCGGCAGGCAATCGAAGCGCGTGTGACGCGCCTGTTGCGGCCGCTGCGCAGCCTGCCGCCGGTGGAGCAGGAGCGCGCGATCCATGATTTCATTGTGGAAAACGTCCGCTATGACAAGCTCGAAAAGCCGTATTCGCACGAGGTCATCGGCCCGCTGACCAACGGCGTCGGCGTGTGCGAGGGTATGGCCAAGACGGTCAAGCTGCTGTGTGATGGGCTCGGCCTGCCGTGCATGATCGCCGTCAGCGACCGGGACCGTGCCAATGGTGAACGCTACCTGCACGCCTGGAACATCGTCCAGCTCGGCGGGCAGTGCTATCATCTGGACGCCACGTTTGATAATTCCCTCAGCAAATACGGCCTGCGCTATGACTATTTCAATCTCGACGACACAAAGATTTTTCGCGATCACCGGCCGCTGCTGTATCCGGCCCCAGTCTGCACGGACGGCGGGCAGTTTTACTATAAGCTGCAGCACCAGTCCTGGACAAAGCCGGAGGAGGTCGCGCGCCGGGTCGATCAGGCGCTGCGCAAGAAGCAGCCGGGGCTGGTGTTCCACTGGCGCGGCGGGTATCTGACGCGCGAGGTGCTGGCGGAGCTGTGCACACAGATCGACGCAGCGGCGCAGGCGCGCGGCCGCGCGGCCGCCGTCTCGGTCAACTGGCCGCAGGCGGTGCTGCAGGTGCGCTTCGTCGATGCGGCTCAGCCGGTGGAAACGGAGACGCTCGAGGACATCTGAGGCCACTGCGTTCCGGGTGAAATGACGGAGCGGGAGGCCGATTTTGCCGCGCGCGTGCATGGAATGGCGAAAATGCTTCTGCCTTCTTGACACGGCCGCGAGCGGCTCCTACAATGAGTGCAATTTCAGGTTTCACAGGGAGGAATTCCAATGAAAAAGCCGTTTGTAACAGTGCAGCAGCTCGAGGACATTGCCGCGCGCTATCCCACACCGTTTCACCTCTATGATGAGCAGGGCATCCGCGAGAATGCCCGCCGCCTGAAAGCCGCTTTTTCGTGGAATCCCGGCTACCGGGAGTATTTCGCCGTGAAGGCCACGCCCACGCCCGCTATCCTCAAGATCCTGCAGGAGGAGGGCTGCGGCTGCGACTGCTCGTCGCTCACAGAGCTGATGATGGCCGGGCGCATCGGCTGCACCGGCGAGCATATCATGTTCTCGTCCAACGAGACGCCGGCCGAGGATTACCGTCTGGCGGCAAAGCTCGGCGCGACCATCAATCTGGACGACATCACACACGTGGACTTTCTGGAAAAGACGATCGGCTATATCCCGAAGCGGATCGGCTGCCGTTTCAATCCCGGCGGCACGTTCTCGCTCGGCGAGTCGCGCGAGGGTTTTCAGGTCATGGATAACCCCGGCGACGCCAAGTATGGCATGACGCGCGCGCAGATCACTGAGGCGTTCCGCATGCTCAAGGCCAAGGGTGCGGAGGAGTTCGGCATCCACGCATTTCTGGCATCCAATACGCTCTCCAACGCTTACTATCCCGCGCTGGCGCGCATCCTTTTCCAGCTCGCGGTGGAGCTGCAGCAGGAGACCGGCTGCCATATCACCTATATCAATCTCTCCGGCGGCGTGGGTATCCCGTACCGGCCGGAGGAGCCCGAAAACGACATTGCCGTCATCGGTGAGGGCGTGCGCAAGGTGTATGAGGAGATTCTCGTCCCGGCCGGCATGGGCGATGTGGCGCTGTATACGGAGCTCGGCCGCTTCATGCTCGCACCGTATGGCCATCTCGTGACGCGCACGATTCATGCCAAGCATATCTACAAGGAGTATATCGGCACGGACGCCTGCGCCTGCGACCTGATGCGCCCGGCCATGTACGGATCTTACCATCATATCACGGTCATGGGCAAGGAGGACGCGCCCTGCGACCATACGTATGACATCGTCGGCGGCCTGTGCGAGAACAACGACAAGTTCGCCATTGACCGGATGCTGCCCAGGATCGACATCGGCGACCTGATCTACATCCACGACACCGGTGCCCACGGCTCCGCCATGGGCTACAACTACAACGGCAAGCTCCGCAGCGCCGAGGTCCTGCTCTGCGAGGACGGCTCTCACCGCCTCATCCGCCGCGCCGAGACCCCCCGCGACTACTTTGCAACGCTGGACTTCCTGCCCGCCATGAAGCCCCTGTTCGAGGGCTACGACGACTGAGCTCCCCTGAAAACCTGCGAGGTGTGATATGTTTTTTGGATTCCAGCTTACCTGCGGCCTGATGATGGTCTTTTACGGCTACTCGGTGATGAAGAATCCCCGCGTGTGGGGAGACCAGGGCCGTCAGGCAGTCAAGGCGGAGAATTTCCCGGAATACTGCCGCCAGAACGGCCTGTTCTTCCTGAAGGCGGGCCTGATCATGGCGCTCATCGGCGCGCTGGACGCACTGGTGAGCCTTTCCGACGCGCTCTACGTCCTGCTGTATCTGTTCGGGCTGGCGTTCTCGTTCTATCCGCTGGTCAAATGGTGCCGCGAGAACGAGGGCTTCTCCTGGCCCTGGCCCCATGTGGAAAGCGAGAAGAAGCGGATCAAAAAGCTGCGCAGGGAGCAGGAACAGGAGCAGCAGAGCGGCTCTGAGAAAAAATAAGAGAGAACCGGAACGCGGCGCTCTCCCTGAAGAAGGGAGGGCGCTGCTTTTGTCTGCTGAAGTTTCGACCCTTGACAGCCGGAGCCGCAGAACCTATAATGAAATCACGATGACCCCTCTTGAAACACATTTGGAGGTACAGAACCATGATCAACTATCCCAAGAATTATGCTCCTCTGGCGGAAGAGGAAATGGAGTACACCAGCGGCGGCCTGTCCATCAACTGGATGGCACTGGGCTCCACCGTTATGGGCCTGGCCACCAGTATGCTGGCCTACCTGAATGTCTCCAACATTGCCGGTGTGGCGGTCCAGCTGCAGAAGAAAGACCCCGAGAAGTACCCTGAGCCGGAAGGCACCATCAACGGCAACCTCATCATCGATTCCACCCTGACCTACTTCTCCAGCGTGGCAGGCATCGGCATGGGTCTGCTGAACATCGCTGCGGGCGTGGGCACCGTCTATCTGGGCATGAAGTCCGGTTCTTAAAAATTAGCACTGGACATTTGAGCCAAAACGTGGTATAATTCATCCTGCATTCGCGGGCATCGTACATCGGCTAGTATATCAGCCTTCCAAGCTGAGGAGGTGGGTTCGATTCCCATTGCCCGCTCCATGCAGAAAAGGCGCTGATTCGTTCAGAATCGGCGCTTTTTGTTTGCCTGTAACCCACTTTGCGGCAGAAGGATCATCCTTACGAACGGCTTTGTCAAAAAGACGCAGAAGACACCTGCTTCCGAGATCGCGCTTGCAAAGCAGTACCGTGCCGATTATCTCAGCCGAAAGGAGTGCTCCAAATGACCAATTTCAATGATTTTCTCAACGAACAGATGAAAGACCCTGAGTTCAAGGCAGAGTGGGATGCCCTTGACCCCGAATTTGCTGTGATCGAGGCGATCCTTGCCGCCCGGAAGGAAAGCGGACTGACCCAGCAGCAGCTTTCCGAGCGCACCGGCATTGCCCAGACAGACATCAGCAAGCTGGAGCGCGGCAACGGAAATCCTTCGCTTCGCACCCTGCAGCGGCTGGCTGCCGGTATGGGGATGCGGGTCAAGATCGAATTTGTTCCGGCAAAGTGAACCTCAAAGCAGATGGCCTGCGGGCTGTCTGCTTTTTTGATGGGAAGAGGTTGTTCACTTTACCTGTTTACTTTGAAGCGATTTTATAGTAAAATAAGATGAATAAATCAGGGGCAGGGGAAACTTTGGCCTGATGAGAGAAATGATTTAGGTGGTGTATTGATATGGCATTGAAATATCAGCGGATCCTTCTGAAGATCAGCGGCGAGGCCCTGGGCGGCGAAAAGGGCACCGGCTTTGACGAGCCGACCATGGACGCGATCTGCGGCGGCGTGAAAAAAGCCCACGACCTGGGCGTGCAGATCGGCATCGTGGTGGGCGGCGGCAACTTCTGGCGCGGCCGTTCCAGCGGAAAGATGGAGCGCACCCTGGCCGACAAGATCGGAATGCTGGCGACCGTGATGAACGCGCTGGCCGTCTCCGACAAGCTGGAGCAGCTGGGCGTGGAGACCGAGGTGTTCACCTCCATCACCATGCCGCAGGTGGCCCCCGCCTTTACCCGCAAGGATGCCCTGAAGGCCATGGCAGACGGGAAGATCGCCATCTTCGGCGGCGGCACCGGCAACCCCTTCTTCTCCACCGATACCACCACGGCTCTGCGTGCTGTTGAGGTGAGCGCAGACATCATGTTCAAGGCCACCATGGTGGACGGCGTGTACGACAAGGACCCCCACAAGTACCCCGATGCCAAAAAGTACGACACCCTGACCTTTACCAAGGTGCTGGAGGATCGCTTGGCTGTGATGGACGGCACTGCCGCCACCCTCTGCCGCGACAACAAGCTCCCCATCCTGGTCTTTGACCTGGCCGACCCGGACAATATTGCAAAGGCCGTGCAGGGCGAGAATGTTGGCACCCTGGTCTACGAGGGCTGAGCATAGCCCGCATCCCCGTACCATAGAATGGAACAGGCAGCAATCACAGCGCCTGTGCAGAACAATATATAACAGGAGAAAAGGACAATGAGCAGCAACACCAAGGCATTTGAAGAAAAGATGAAGAGCTCTGTGGAGCATCTGGACCGCGAGCTGGCCGCTGTGCGTGCAGGCCGCGCCAACCCCGCCGTTCTGGACAAGGTGAGCGTGGACTACTACGGTGCCCCCACTCCCATCCAGCAGGTGGCCTCTGTGGCCGTGAGCGAGGCCCGCACCCTGACCATCACCCCCTGGGACCGCACCCTGCTGCGCGCCATCAGCAAGGCAATCATGGCCAGCGATGTGGGCATCACCCCCATTGATGACGGCTCCACCATCCGCCTGAACTTCCCGGCCCCCACCGAGGAGCGCCGCAAGCAGCTGGCAAAGGAAGTTGCCAAGCTGGGCGAGGAGGCCAAGGTGGCCGTGCGCAATGTCCGCCGCGATGCCATGGACAAGGCCAAGGCCATGAAGAAGGCCGGTGAGCTGACCGAGGACACCCAGAAGACCATGGAAGAAGAGGTCCAGAAGCTGACCGACAAGTATATCAAGAACATCGACGCAGCCGTTGAGGAAAAGCAGAAGGAGATCATGTCCGTCTGATCGCCGCGGCGAAACGAAACGTGTGAGGTGCCGTGCGCTGGAACGAGTGCGCGGCACTTTTTGCCGGAACCGGGGCAGGGAACCCCCGCCCCGCAAACGCAGGAGAATGATTATGAACCATCCCAAAGAATTTGCCGAGGGCCTTTCCATCGGCATCATCATGGACGGCAATGGCCGCTGGGCCAAGCAGCGGGGCCTGCCCCGCACCGCGGGCCACAAAAAGGGTGCCGCCGTGTTTCAGGATATCGCCAACTACTGCGAGGAGCTGGGCGTTTCATCCGTGACCTTCTACGCCTTCTCCACCGAGAACTGGAAGCGCCCGTTGGAAGAGGTCTCCGCTATTATGAAGCTGTTCGGCGAGTATCTGCTCAAGGGCTTCAACTATAAGGACCGCAACATCCGCATCAAGTTCCTGGGCGACCGGGCTGCGCTGGATGCAAAGCTCCAGAAGCTGATGAACGAGCTGGAGGAGGACTCTGCCGCCAAGACCGGCATGACCCTGAACATCGCCGTGAACTACGGCGGCCGCCCCGAGATCGTGCGGGCCGCCCGGCAGCTGGCCCAGCAGGTGGCAGCGGGCACCCTCAAGCCCGAGGACATCACCGAAGAGATGATGAGCGACCACATGTATACCGCCGGCCAGAAGGACCCGGATTTCATCCTGCGTCCCTCGGGCGAGAAGCGCCTTTCCAACTTCATGCTCTGGCAGGCTGCTTACGCCGAACTGGTGGAGATGGATGTGCTCTGGCCTGATTTCACCCGGGATGACCTGGATGCCGCCATCACGGAGTTCAACAAGCGCTCCCGCCGGTTTGGCGGCATCTGACCCTTGCAATTCCCAAAAGGAGAAATTTGAATGAAAACTCGTATCATAACCGCAATTGTGGGCATCCTCGTCCTGATCGGGGTGCTGTTCACTTTTGACACACTGGTGTTCAATTTTGTCATTGCCGCCATCACCCTGATCGCCATCCACGAGGTCTTCAAGGCCCTGGGCTTTGGCAGAAAGGAATGGCCCATGTACGCCGTGTTCGTGCCCTACACCCTGCTGATCATGCTGTCCAGCTATCAGGTGTGGCGGCGGCTGGTCATGCCGGCCTCCTTTTTGATGGTGCTGTTCTTCGGCATCTATCTGGTGGTGCGCAACGCACAGGTGGATTTTGCAAAAGCCAGCGGTCTGGTGATGTTTTCCGGCATCGTGATCTTCTGCTTCTACTCCTTTATCCGTTTGAAGGAGCTGCTGCCGGTGGAGACCTACGGCTATGACGCGATGTTCTTTATTCTGCTCATCCTCTGCTTTGCCTGGGGCGGCGATACCTGCGCCTACTTTGCAGGCAGAGCCTTTGGCAAGCACAAACTCTGCCCCGTGGTCAGCCCCAAAAAGACCGTGGAGGGAGCCATTGGCGGCGTGCTGGGCACCATGGTGTTCGGCGTGGTCGCCACCGTCATCTACTCCATTGCGGCCAACCGGATGGAGGCGTTCACCCGCACCAACATCGGCGTTTCCATGTACCTGATCATTGCCCTGCTGGCCTGCGTGGCCGCTGTGCTGGGCATCTACGGCGACCTGTTCGCCAGCGTGGTCAAGCGCCAGTGCGGCATCAAGGATTATGGCACCATCTTCCCGGGCCACGGCGGCATTCTGGACCGCTTCGACAGCGTCATGTTCATTGCGCCGTTCGTCACCATGGTGGTCATCGCTGTTTTCTATCACTGAATGCAGGAGGTAGCTTATGTCTAAAAAAATCACGCTGCTGGGTTCTACCGGTTCCATCGGCACCCAGAGCCTGGATGTCATCCGTGCCCAGGGGTATGAGGTGTTCGGCCTTTCCGCCCACAGCCATGTGGAGAAGATCCTGGAGCAGATCGAGGAGTTCCACCCCCGGTATGTCTGCATGACCGACCCCGATGCCGCCGCCCGGCTGGACGCGGCGCTGGCGGGCCGTGCCAATGCCCCCCGGCTGCTGACCGGCCCCGAGGGCCTGAAGGAGCTGGCCGCCATGGACGGCCCCGATGTGGTGCTGAACAGTGTGGTGGGCATCGCCGGTCTGGGTGCCAGCCTGACCGCCATTGAGAGCGGCCATGATCTGGCCCTTGCCAACAAGGAGAGCCTTGTCACGGGCGGTCACCTGGTGACCCAGGCTGTGGCAAAGCACGGTGTGAAGCTGCTGCCTGTGGACAGCGAGCACTCCGCCATCTTCCAGTGCCTGCAGGACAAGGAGAGCGCCAAGAGCCTGACCAAGATCCTGCTCACGGCCTCCGGCGGCCCCTTCTTCGGCATGAAGACCGAGGAGCTGCGGGGCAAGACCAAGGCCGATGCCCTCAAGCACCCCAACTGGAACATGGGTGCCAAGATCACCATCGACTCCGCCACCCTGATGAACAAGGGCCTGGAGCTGATCGAGGCGGTCTGGCTGTTCGGCCTGCCCCCCGAGAAGATCCAGATCGTGGTGCAGCGCCAGAGCGTTGTCCACTCTGCCGTGCAGTACAGCGATAACTCCATCATCGCCCAGCTGGGCGTGCCCGATATGCGCATCCCCATCCAGTACGCCCTGACCTACCCGGCCCGTGTGCCCGGTGTGGTGCCCGAGCTGGACTTTACCACCCTGAAGCTGCTGACCTTCGATGTGGCCGACGAGGAGACCTTCCGCTGCCTGGCTGCCTGCAAAAAGGCCATCAGGAAGGGCGGTCTGGGCCCCTGCGCCGCCAACGGTGCCAATGAGGAGGCAGTCAGGCTCTTCCTCGAGGATAAGATCGGCTTCCTCGATATCGGCCGTCTGGTGGAGGCTGTTGTGGACAGCGACAGCTTTGGCGGCGATTACACCCTGGCCGATGTGTATGAGTGCGACAAGATGGCCCGCGCCTTTGTGAGAGCGCACCTGTAAGGAGAACTGATGTCTTTTATTGTCACCTTTATTGCTGCGGTGTTCGTGTTCAGCGCCGTGATCGCCATCCATGAGTTCGGCCACTTCATGGTGGCAAAGCTCTGCGGTGTGCAGGTCAACGAGTTCTCCATCGGCATGGGGCCGGTGCTGTGCAAGCGGGTGCGCAAGGGCACCCAGTACAGCATCCGCGCCCTGCCCGTGGGCGGCTTTGTGGCGCTGGAAGGGGAGGAAAGCCCCGAGAGCAAGCAGGCGGAGGAACGGTCAAACCCCTCAGCCGCCGATGGCGGCAGCTCCCCTGATAGGGGAGCCCTTGGCATAGCGGAGACTTCCCCCGAGGAGGAAAAGCCTGCTGGTATTCCTCTGAATGAGGCCCCTGTCTGGCAGCGGGCCCTCATCATGCTGGCAGGTGCCGGGATGAACTTTGTGCTGGGCTTTGTGGTTATGGCCATCCTCATCACGGCCCAGAGCGAGCCCATCACCAGCAAGGTGCTCTATCAGGTGGAGGAAAACGCCCTCTGCGGCCAGACCGGCCTGCAGGCAGGGGATAAGATCCTTGCGGTGAACGGCCGCCGCTGCTTTGTGGCAAACGATATCCTCTATGAGCTGATGCGCACTGAGGACTACACCGCCGATTTCACCGTTCTGCGGGACGGCAAAAAGGTGGAGCTGCCCGGTGTGCAGTTCGACACCTGGCAGGATGACAAGGGCGAGACCCACATGAGCCTGGGCTTTACAGTCTACGGCATCAGAAAAACACCGCTGAACGTGCTGAAAGAGGCGGGCAACAGCGTGCTCTACTACGGGCGCATCATCTTTGCCTCCCTCTCCGACCTGCTGCGGGGGCGGGAGAGCATCAACGACCTCTCCGGCCCGGTGGGCATCGTAACGGCCATCGGGCAGGCCGCCAGCTACGGCTGGCAGGACCTGCTGGAGCTGCTGGTGCTCATCACCGTGAACCTGGGCATCTTCAACCTGCTGCCCTTCCCGGCGCTGGACGGCGGCAAGGTGGTGTTCCTGCTCATTGAGGGCGTGACCGGCCATGCCGTGCCCGAAAAGATCCAGAGCGGCCTGACCGTGGCAGCCTTTGCGCTGCTGTTCGGGCTGATGATTTTTGCAACTTACAACGATATCCTCCGGCTCATTACCGGGGCAATGTGATACGGAAAGGAAAACGACCATGCGGCAGCTGAAACGAGAAGTGAAAATCGGCAATGTGACCATTGGCGGCAACAACCCCATTGCGGTGCAGACCATGCTGAATGTCCCCGTGGAGGACATTGAGGGCAACGTTGCCCAGGCAAAGCGCTGTGAGGCGGCGGGCTGCCAGATCCTGCGTGTGACCTGCCCCAGCGCGGCGGATGCCAAGTGCATCGAGGCCGTGAAGAACGCGGTGAACATCCCCATCGTGGCGGATATCCACTTTGACTACAAGGCAGCGCTGGCCTGCGCCGACGTTGGTGTGGACAAGATCCGCATCAACCCCGGCAACATCGGCGACGACGACCGGGTCAAGGCCGTGGTGCAGGCCTGCCAGCAGAAGAACATCCCCATCCGCATCGGTGTGAACGGCGGCAGCCTGGAAAAGCACATCCTGGCAAAGTACGGCGCGCCCGTGCCCGAGGCCATGGTGGAAAGCGCCCTGTACCATGTCCGCCTGCTGGAGAAGTTCGATTTCAACAACATCGTCATCTCCATCAAGAACTCCAACGTGCCCCGCATGATGGAGGCCTACCGCCAGCTGAGCGCTGTGACCGATTACCCCCTGCATGTGGGCGTGACCGAGGCCGGTACTTACCAGATGGGCCTGCTCAAGAGCGGCATGGGCATCGGCGGGATGCTGCTGGAGGGCATCGGCGACACCATCCGTGTCTCGCTGGCAGCTGACCCTGAGAAGGAAGTGGAAGCAGGCTACAATATCCTGCGCGCTGTCGGCTTCCCGGTGGCCGGCCCGGAGGTCATCACCTGCCCGACCTGCGGCCGCACCCAGTACCCCTGCACCGAAATCGCAAATGAGGTGGAGCGGCGGCTTCAGGGTTGCAAAAAGTCCATCAAGGTGGCTGTCATGGGCTGTGTCGTCAACGGCCCCGGCGAGGCCCGTGAGGCTGACATCGGCATTGCCGGCGGAAAGGGCGAGGCAGTGCTGTTCGTCCACGGCAACCCCGTCAAGAAGCTGACGGGGGATAATATCCTCGACCAGTTCATGGAGGAGATCTATAAGCTGTAAGCTCAAGAACAACCTGCTGCCACGCCCTTTTCCAGGGCGCGGCAGTTTGTGCTGTTATCTGATAGAAAAGGAGTACCACTGTGACACCACTTGTTTCCCAGCTATGGCCGCAGTTTATGGCGGACCCGGACTTTGCGGCCTGTTTTGGCCGCGTGGTCGTCGAGCACGCCCAGATGCTGCGGCAGGAGCGGCAGGTCATCTTTACGCTGCGCAGTTCTGCCCCGCTGGACAAGGGGCTGTGCGCCCGGCTGCTGGCCTCGCTGGCACCGGATTACGAGGGCTTCGAACTCCGCATCAACAATCTTTTCGGCTATGCGACGCTGGATGAAGCCGGTCTGCGGGAAATGATGGAGGAGATGAAACGGGATGGTGTCCCCATCAACGGTTTCCTCGACCGCTGCCGCATCACCATCACCGGCCAGAACATCACCATCGGCGTCTGCCACGGCACGAAGTTTTTGCAGGAGATGCAGTTCGAGCGCCTGCTGGCGGAGCGCATCGCCGCCCACACCGGCGTAAAGCCCAAAGTGACGCTGGAAAGCAGCGTGGGCGAGGCCGAACAGCGCCAGATGGAAGAAAAGCTCGAGCGGAAAATTGCGCCGCCTGTCGTCAAGTTCGAGAAAAAGAACACTGCCCCCTCCATCAAGGTGGAGGGCCTCGACCTCACGGACAAGCCCGTCACCATCTTCCACGGCAAGATGTTCACCCCGAAAAACCTCACCCCCCTCAAGGATTTGGGTGGCGAGGGCGGCAAGTGCATGATTTGGGGCGACGTCTTCTTCACCGAAGTGAAGGGCAACTTCCGCAAGATATACACTGTCTCCATCACCGATTACACCGGCTCCATCAACCTGAAGATCCGTGCGCAGGAAGGGGAGGACTGCTCCAAGTGGGAGTCCATCCCCAAGGGTACGACGGTCGTGGTGCGCGGCGACTGCTCCTACGATAAGTACGAGCACGACTATATCGTCTGGCCCTACGACGTCCTCTTTGTCGAGCGCAAAAAGCGGGAGGACAACGCTCCCGTCAAGCGGGTGGAGCTGCATCTGCATACCAAGCTGTCCAGCATGGACGCCTTCTGCGACCCCGGTGGCATCGTCAGGCTGGCCCACCGGATGGGACACCCGGCCATTGCCATCACCGACCATGGCGTCTGTCAGGGCTACCCCGAGGCTATGCTGGCTGCAGACGCCATCCACAAGACAGACCCGGCCTTCAAGCTCATCTACGGCTGTGAGGCCTACTTTGTCGATGACATGATACCCTGCGTCTACGGCGTGAAAGACGAGCCGCTGAACGGTGAGTTCTGCGTCTTCGACACTGAGACGACGGGCCTCGACCCCGGCGTGGAGTACCTGACAGAAATCGGCGCGGTCATCGTGCGGAACGGGGAAGTGGTGGAAGAATTCGACACCTTCGTAAAACCCGGAAAGGCCATCACCTCCAAGATTACCGAGCTGACCGGCATCACCAACGAGATGGTAGCCGACGCCCCCAGCGAGGCCGAGGCGCTGAAAGCCTTCCTCGACTTTGTAGATGGCCGCATCCTTGTGGCTCACAATGCCCACTCCTTCGACATCCGGTTCCTCCGCGCCGCCGCCAAGCGGAGCGGCATCGAGTTTGAGCCGACCTATATCGACACCCTGACCATGGCTCAGGCAATGTACCCCGGCCTCCACAACTACAAGCAGGGGACCATCAACAAGCATCTGGAGCTGCCCGCCTACGAGGCCCACCGTGCCTGCGAGGACTCTGCCGCACTGGGCCGCATCTTCTGCGTCATGCTGAAAGATCTGGAGGAAAAGCAGGTGACTGCCGTCAGCGGCATCAACACCGGCCTCGGC
>ERZ831634.1910-NODE-1910-length-19909-cov-3.643598_pt1 | contig 19909 bp, 15 predicted proteins | sample MGYA00519953_ERZ831634 | MGnify/ENA primary metagenome ERZ831634 (study PRJEB31850, sample SAMEA3708718) | human gut metagenome | biome: human gut; feature: human-associated habitat; material: faeces | place: China | collected 2014 ... | reverse complement strand
AAATTTGCAATTTCCCGAGGTTGAGTATTTCCTAAAGGTTGTTGTTCATTGGTCTCTCCACCAACAGTCTGACTAATTATTCTTGCATTAAGTGCCATTGGAGTGTCTACAACACCTGGCATTATTGTATTAACTCTTATATTTTTATGTATCAATTCTTGTGCAAAACAACGAACAGCCGCATCCAATGCCGCTTTCGATACACAATATTCTGTTTTTGCCTTATATCCTTTAATACTGGAAACTGAAGAAATAGCAACTATACTACCACCGAAAGCAAAATTATTCTTTTTTGTAGCCAATTTCACAAGCTCCACAAAAGAATAAAAATTCACATCCATTAAATTATCAAAGCCTTCTTTCTTTAACACATTCAGTGGCTTGCGGCTACTAATTCCAGCGCAATGTACTAAACCATCAATACTTCCATATTTCAAAACAATACCATTAACAACATCAGACAATTCATTCAAATTAGCCAGATTAGTTATAATTCTACAATGTTTTTCTCCAGAAAGTAAAGATAAAGTTTTATCTAAACCTTCCTGAGATATATCTAACATTATAACACGAGCTCCCTGTAGGCTGGTCACTATAGCTACCTCTCTACCAATGCCTGATGCGGCCCCCGTAATAACTATTACCTTATCTTTAAGATTAATAATATTATCCACCCTTAGTTACTTTTCAGTTTTTGTACTAAACTCCAAATAGATTGCAAAGAGTTAAAATTATCCGGGTCAAGTTCTGCAATGCGAATCTGTACCCCAAACTCGTCATCTAACTCAGATATAATAGAAACCACATCAAAAGAATCTAAAATGCCGTCATCAATCAGCGCTGTTTCCGTCTCAAAATCCACATCAGGACGTATTCCCTTTAACAATTCCAATAATTTATCCATATCTTTCATTTATTTTTTAAGTTTAAGCATTGATATAGTTGATTTATTTACGTATCTAAATCCCTTTTTTTGATACATATTTATAGCCGTTTGATTCTGCTGTTGTACCCATAAAGAAAAACGCACTTTGTTATTATTCATATTTTCTTTTATATAAGTATCCACTAAAATATCTCCAAGGTGTTGCCCTCTGTATTTATCCAATACTGCAACATGCCCTAACCATACCCGATTGTTAGCGCTATAAAAATGTAAAGCACCTGCATGTAGGTTATTTTTATAAGCTATGAGGATTTTCCTTTCATCCAGCAATTGACATATCTGCTCTCGTGAAATATAGTCACCAGAGTAAGGGTCAAAAACCGAATTAAACAACTCACAAGCAAACAATGCATCTTCCAACTCAGTTGCGAAATCAATGTATATATCCCTTGTTGCTCTTGATTCTACCCGCAAATCACGATATTGAGTTTCATATTGATCCCGTATCAAATGAGTACTAAAGCCACAGTATTCCCAGTTCTTAATCTCGTTTACCGGATAATATTTCTCTCCGCGATATAAAATCTCTAATACGAAATCATCGAAAATGTCAAATAACATTTGTTCGGCGGTATCGTTTATATAATAGTACACACGAAAACATTTGTCTTTTTTTACCAAGAAACAGGAGTTCTGTTGGGTGCATATTGCATATAACCGATCTTCACGAATTAGATTCTCATATTCATCAAGCATTAAATAATTATTAGTCAAACAATTTCTGATGAAATATCGATCCCTTATATTTTCAACCTGTGATATATCAGTTATCTTTATGGCTTTCATACATTTTCTTCAACTTTACACGATCCACCTTGCCATTCAAATTATGTGGCATCTCATTCAGATGCCAGATTGAATTGGGAAACATGTATTTGGGTATCTTAGTCTTAATATAGTTGATGATATCCGATTCCTCCCCGGTAACGGTTGTATAATACAAGACTATTTTTTGATTATCAAAGTCATAAATACAGGCTGCATTGGTAACTTCAGGCATTGAATTGACAGCAACTTCTATTTCTCCAAGTTCTATCCGGTTACCCATGTGCTTTATCTGGAAATCCTTGCGGGAAACGAACTCAATCTCCCCACGTTCATTATACTTCACGATGTCACCTGTACGATATATTTTATCTTCATACAGATTATATCTTTGTACTTTCACATTTAATTCATCTAATACTTTGCTGACCTTATCCATAACATAGATTGCCGGATCGTCGATCAGACCTCGTCCACCATAATAGATATTTACTTTCATGACACACCTCGCCTTTTTTGTAGCATCGTAAGTATCCATGCCAAAATAAATCCGGCAATAAAGCCGCCAAAATGAGCTGCATTATCAACACCCTGGCTGGTCAGACCACCATATAAACTAAGTGCTGCCATAACAGCGATCTGTCTGACCGTATAGCGGTCTTCCTCATTTCGTCTTGCCAGAACAACAAAAAGCATAGCCCCGATCACACCAAAGATCGCACCGGAAGCACCTATGGATACCACGTTATCATTCTGCAGCATATTATACCCCATCGACGCACAGCCTGCAAGGATTCCCGATGCCAGATACAGGATACCGTAACGAATGCTTCCTATCTTCTCTTCCAGACAGGAACCGACATAACCAAGGATCAGCATATTATTAAAAATATGTTCCAGATTGCTATGCAAAAACATACAAGTCAAAAGGCGGTACCATTGCCCCTGCTCTAACACGGCATACCAGCTTAAAGCACCGGCATTGACAATCGCATCATTTTGACTATACGCAAAAAGATCCGTATACAAAAAAACAAGAACGTTTAATACAATGATTATAATGTTGCACCATGGAAGTTTTTGCGTTTTCAATGCATTCCAATTAAAATTCGAGCGATATCTTTGTGTATTCTGCCAGCTTCCGTTATTTTGCTGTTGCCAATTTCCATTGTTCTGCCGGTTTTCATTGCCTTGCTGCTGTCCATACCGATCATTCGAGTTAGAAATTCCCGGAAAAATCTGTTCTAATGGTTTGCGAAGTTCCAGAAAACTTTGGTCAGAGGTTTCAAAAACCATAAGACAACGCCTTGACGGAATGATCCTCCAAAAACAGTCCTGCCCCTGAAACAAACGATGTACACTTTCTTCCTTTTCACTGACTAACAGATAGAGGAAACGACTGTAAAAGCAGTCCTTCTTTCTTAAAAAATCCCGGATCTGCTCTGCAATATGCAAAAACTGTTCCCGGCTCAATGTATTTCCAACTGTTTCATCTACTGTCACAACGACATATCCGTTCTGTCCTTCCTGCCTTAAAGCCATATAAACGCCCGGTATATTTAACCGGATATCCCGATAGTCATATCGTTTTAACACCGAAACAATTTCCTGATAGATCATGTTTTCACCTTTCCCTTCCGTTATTGCTTCTTTTGTGTTTCTTTGTAACATTTTCTTTTTGTATCTATTACAAAATTTCTTCTACCATTCCTTTTGTGTATCATAACAAAACGCTTCTTTTTATTCCAGTATATTTACCATAATAAAAGCTTAACATTCCCCATTTATATCACTTCTACAATGTGAAAATCCCGCTCTGTTCCGGCACAATTGTCGAAGAAAGCGAAAATTTGACATACGAACACTCCTTTTGTCTGCTGCCAGACGAGGTATCATAGAAACAGCCACTGTAATAATGCATTCCCGGAATCTTCTGAGTAAAAATTTTCGAGAGTACATTAATAAATCAAAGGAGGTTATAACTATTTTGAAAGATTTATGCGAAGATCGACGTTTACTGCTGGGGATGGTAATATGCACTGCAGCTTCCATCCTGTTAAAATGCATTTGTGCAATAATATACCATAAGCTGTTACACGACTCACGACAGCTTCAGACAACGAAAAACAAATGGCTTCGTGCTATGCTTACAAAATACGAGGCAAGTTATAAGATCCGAATATCCATCAATGACCCGGATTGTTTTGTAAGCCGGCATTTAGAACGGTACCATGTATTTAAGCTGTCTCTTTATACATTAGAAAATACCGATCTTTTTGCCACAGCACTCCTGATCAGTACTTCCCTGCTGGCTCTGATCCAAGGAATAGCCGGCAGACAGCCGATGAGACAGCTTCTCTTACAGATTCTTATCCCACTCTTTTTACTGTCTTTGATCGGATTAAGTGAAATGCTTTTTAGGATCCGTCACAAAAAAAGATGTCTTAAACTGCAACTGTTAGATTATCTTGAAAATACAATCCAGTCCAAGCTTGAAAATCAATATCTTCACCCGGAATTACAAAAAGCGTACCAAAATGCATACTTTGATATTACATCAAGCTTAGAAGGACAGGATCGCCTGGATCATATGGTGCAATTAGAAAAAATGAATCAAAAAGAACGGGAAGAAAAGCCGAAAAGTACCTTTAGCAAAGAAATGCGGGAATTGATCGATTCTCTGGTGCAGGAAGAAAAACTCGCAAAAGACATTCAGCAGATCGAGCAGGAAAACACTGCTACTGCCGCAACAAAAGAAAAAATGCAACTGATCGAAGAAATTATCAAAGAATATCTCTAGGAGGACATTACCATCATGGAAAAATTTCATACTATTTCGGATACAGCCAGACAACTATCGGTTGAACCGCACGTTCTACGTTACTGGGAAGATGAATTGGATCTACAGATTCACCGCAATGCCAAAGGGCATCGTTTTTATGTCAACTCTGACCTTGCTCTTTTACAAAATATCAAAGAATTAAAAGAAAAAGGCTTTCAACTTAAAGCGATCAAACTTCTTTTGCCGGACATTAAAACAGTATGTACTTATGATACGCAGAAATTATACCGGCTCCGCGAGGAGTTAAATAATCGTGTCTTAGAAGAAAGCATGTCGCATTCCATGGAACATAGCGCACAGGTAATGCCGCTTCATCCTCATGCCACCTCATTAGATGCTTCGTATTCCAATGATACGCCAAAAGCTGTGGATTCCTCTGATAAATTACAGCAATTTGAGAATATTTTGCATCAAATGATCTCTTCTGCATTGACAGACTGTATCGATGATACAAAAGAAGAAATCTGTGAAGAAGTCAGTACACGACTGTTAAAAGAGATCCATTACCTTTCGCGACAGCGGCAGGATCTGCAGGAACAACAGATTACCCTGTTAAACAAAATCCTGTCAGAGGTACGGGAAGATCTTGCCGAAACCGCATCGAGTTGTGAAAATCCGATCCCCGCAGCAAAGTCACGAAAAGAAGCATCTGCCAAGTCCAAAAGGCACAAAAAATTATTTGCTAAGTCTCGCTAATAATGCTATAGTATAAATAGTATGTCTTCGCTCATACAATATAGAAAAAAGAGTCGTTTTAGAAATTATTTCTAAAAAAATGTTTGAACATTTCTTTTGGAAACGATTTCTCCGATTCTAAATTTGGAGGCAGGAAATGGGAAAATTTCAAATTGAACAATGTGGACAGATCGAGGGGTTATATTTGATCCAGCCAACAGTCTTTGGGGATAATCGTGGCTATTTTATGGAAACATATAACTATAATGAATTCAAAGAACTGGGACTGGATATGGTCTTTGTACAGGATAATCAGTCAAAATCAACAAAAGGCGTTCTGCGTGGTATGCACTACCAGAAAGAACATACACAGGGCAAGCTTGTCCGTGTGATCAGCGGTAAAGTCTATGATGTTGTTGTTGATATCCGCAAAGATTCAAAAACATATGGTCAGTGGTATGGCGCTACTCTTTCTGCCGAGGAAAAAAATATGATGTATGTACCGGAAGGATTTGCACATGGTTTTTATGTTTTATCGGACACAGCAGAGTTTTTGTATAAATGTACAGACTTTTATGATCCGTCTTCCGAAGCCGGAATTATGTGGAACGATCCGACGATCCGGATTGACTGGCCAATACCGGAAGGAGAAACTCCGATCATTTCGGAAAAGGATACGAAACATCCAAATTTCTCATCCGCTATTTATTTATAAGATTTCTATTCTTAAAAGTATTAGTAATATCGCAACATAAGAAAAGAACATGATATAAAAACAAAATTTGTTCTTACGACTAAAAAATAATCACACCGTAAAATGCCATTCTACTCACACAGTAGCTTTGGCATTTTCTTATAACAAAAAGGAGGCCGCCTATGAAAAAGATTTTAGTAACCGGCAGTAACGGACAGCTCGGTCGTGCTTTGCACCAATTGTTGCAAAACAGCGATGCTGATGTCACATATACAACATCAAAAGACTTAGATATCCGTGATGAAAAAGCAGTTCATGCATTCGTACAAACGTGCAACCCTGACCTGATCATCAATGCAGCAGCACATACTGCGGTTGATCTTTGTGAATCAGACAAAGAAAATGCTTATGCGATCAATGCCAACGGTCCAAAATATCTGGCTATGGCAGCAAAAGAAATTGATGCGGAACTCGTTCATGTATCAACAGATTATGTCTTTGACGGCACATCTTCCAGACCATATCTCGAAACCGATACCCCATGCCCGCAAAGCGTCTATGGAAGTTCCAAGCTTGCCGGTGAAAAGAACGTTATGGAAAGTATGGAGAAATATTACATCGTACGTACAGCATGGCTTTATGGCGATGGCAAAAACTTTGTCCGCACAATGCTTCGTCTGGCAAAAGATCATGACATGCTGACTGTTGTCAATGACCAGTTCGGATCACCGACTTCTGCGTTAGAGCTTGCCCGCATGATCTTATATATCATTGACAAAAAAGACTACGGCATTTACCATGCCACTTGTGAAGGAATTACAAGCTGGTATGATTTTGCAAAAGAGATCTTTAAGCAGGCTTCTGTTTCCATTCAGGTCAAACCGGTTTCAACCGAAGAGTATCCGGCAGCGATTGCCAAAAGACCTGCCTATTCGGTATTGGAAAATGCACATCTTCATGCACTTGGTGATTACCGGATGAAAGACTGGAAAGATGCGTTAAAAGAATATATGTCAGACAATGAACCGATAAAGGCATCTGAATAAGACACAGGAGAAAATTGTGAAAATTTTATTTTATCAATGGAATGCATATAATTTATATGATATCAAAGAAACCTTATCTGCTTTGGGGCATGAAGTTGTCATGCTTGACAAACCGATACCGCATATCGAAAAAGATGATACCTATACAGACTGGCTTGCTGACTCTTTGAAAAAAGCTTCTTTTGACATTGTTTTCTCAATTAATTTTTTCCCGGTGCTGGCAACCGCCTGTCATGAAAGTGCAACGCCCTATGTCTGCTGGAATTGTGACAGTCCTTTGCTAGCGATGTATCATCAAGCTGTTTTTTATCCGACGAATTTCATTTTTACATTTGATCGTACCAATGTAGAAGAAATGCACGCTCTCGGCGTTAAAAATGTATTTCATCTTCCGCTTGCGGCAGCAGCAAAAAGGTTAAACACACAGATCGACAAAACAAAAGAAGTGCTGTATCCGGTCAGCTTCATTGGCAGATTGTATGAAAAGAACTCTTATGACCGTATTGCTGCAAAACTCTCGGATTATCTTGCAGGTTATCTGGAATGTGCAATGAATGCACAGCTTGCGGTATCGGATGGCAATCTTTTTGATCTGCTTTTAACCGATGAGATCTGTGACCGGTTAGAAGAAATTACAGATTACAGGCAAAGCGACGATTCTTTTGCCGATATCCGAATGCTCTTTGCAACAACCGTTCTCGGCTTTAAGACAGCATCCATGGAGCGGATACGCAATCTGAATGCCCTTTCGCTATCCGGCAGCAAAGTACATCTTTTTACTGATAGTACAACCGATCCCTTAGTTGATGTAACAATCCATCCGTCTGTAGATTACCTGTCGCAAATGCCTCAGATCTTTTACCAAAGCGGAATCAATCTGAATATGACGATTCCAAACATCAAAAGCGGTATTCCGCTTCGTGTCTGGGATATCTTAGGCAGTCAGTCTTTTCTTCTGACAAACTATCAGTCGGAATTGTGTGAACACTTTACACCCGGAAAACATTTTGCTATCTTTGAAAACAAAGAAGATCTGACCGCAAAAGTTGATTTTTATCTTCGTCACGATACATTGCGCCAAAAGATTGCTCTTACCGGATGGGAGGCAATACAAAAAGACCATACTTATGAACAGCGAATACGACAAATCATGCAGGTTATTCAGCAATAAAACAACTTTGCAATACTCCCATAAAAAGTATAAGCAATTCTTGCGATTCGTTTTGACATGAAATCGAAATCGCAAGAATCATACACACAATTTAGCGAAAATGCATGGTGGTCACAATGCTTCTTTCACAATGTTTGTGAAAATACCATTTTACATCCACAATTAGCAAATATTTTGTAATAGAAATGAGGATAACTTATGAATTTTTTAGAAGAAAAAGAACAATATCAGGAACGTTTTCAATTAGCAACAGACAGGATCAGACAGATTCGGGAAGAATGTAACAGCTCTTCTAAAGAGTCTTTTAACGATCCGGCTATAACCGAAAAAACAGCTCCGGCTATTGCAACACGCGGAGAAGCTTTTATGCAATACAGCTATTGTGTATCTTCTTTTCTTTTAAAGATCTGTTCTTTCTATCAAAAGAAAATGAATGGTGAGCTTTCCGACCTTTCTTTACAGGAATGGCAGAGTTTAAACCGTGATCTTTACGAGGATGTCCTGGATACCAATTACGAAAAGAGCTTTGCAAATCCTGCCTATGCCTGTGAAAGGTTAGGACAGGATTATGGGCAGGTGCTTAGTGCTGTTTATACAGAACTCCGCGGTAATATTGTATATGCTTTTGAAGACCGCCTTTTCTTTCTGACTACTTCCTTTGAATTATTTATCGAGATCTATAATCTGTTAGAACAGGAAGATACCGGTGCAAAAGAAATCCGTTCTGCATTATACTATTACTTCTTTGATTATGCTGACATCACCGTTGCCGACAGCTTACATGATTCCTTTGATCCGTCAAGAAATTTTGCAACCGATATCATTTGTCATTGTGATTTAGAAGATTTACGATACCTATATTATTTTGGTGAATATATTTCTGAAAATGAGCTGGAAACAGCAAAATATCTAAATACGCTGTCAGACAAACAGATCCATGATATGGCTTTTACATTCACCGACGGCTATCGCAGAGGCTTTGCACTATATGACATTGATCTTTCTGTCAAAAAGACAGTCAATATCCGTTACCATCTTGGCTTTGAACGTCTGATACGTGAAGTCATTGCACAATTTCAGGAATTGGGCTTACAGCCTTGTATTTATCGTGCCGCTGTCAGTATCAGCCGCAGAAACCTGCGTGGCAAAGTCGGTTATTATGGTGCTTCTCCAAACAAACAATATGAATATGACCATCGTATGGATGATGCACTTTTTTATGACAAAGCTTATGCAGACCGCAGATTACAGGAGCAGGAACTCGCATTAAAATCCATCGAAGATCTTTGTATGGACTTTGCCGGTCCTGCCCTGATCGAGACTTTCGGAGAGACACCGTTTAACCCGGTTGAGAAAAAAGAAGCTCTCCAATATAGTGCGAAACAGCAAAAACGAAAAGTCGAATACCAGGCAGCTAATGGGGCATTAGTCAACCGTTTTATCCCCGGAGACCAGACAAGCTTTTCTATCATTGCTTATCCTTTACCGGAGATTGGAAAACAGTATCAGGACATTTTTGCTGATACAATTTCGGTGAATACATTGGATCAGGAAAAATATCTCACTATCCAGAGTAAGATCATTGATGCTTTGGATCGTGCCGACTACGTTACGGTTACAGGACGCAAAAAGAATAAGACCGATCTGACCATTGCACTGACACCGCTTAGCGATCCTGCGAAAGAAACACGTTTTGAGAATTGTCTTGCAGATGTCAATATTCCATTAGGTGAGGTCTTTACTTCACCAAAATTATCCGGTACAAACGGAACACTTCATGTTACAAAAGTCTTTTTAAATGATCTGGAATATCATGATCTGTCACTCGTTTTTGAAGATGGTGTTGTTAAAGACTACAGCTGTAGTAACTTTAATTCCAAAGAAAAGAATAAAAAATATATTCATGACAATATTCTGTTCCACCATGATACGCTTCCTATGGGCGAATTTGCGATCGGGACAAATACAACCGCTTATGCGATGGGCAAAAAATATAACATTTCTCATCTGCTTCCTATCCTGATCGCAGAAAAAACAGGTCCTCACTTTGCAATCGGAGATACCTGTTTTTCTCATGAAGAAGATCTTGTCACATACAACCCGGATGGAAAGCAGATGATCGCAAAAGAAAATGATTATTCCGTTTTGCGTCATACCGATGTGACAAAAGCTTATTTTAATTGTCACACGGATATCACGATCCCATATGACGAATTGGGCGATATTTGCATTCATTGTGCTGACGGAGAAGTAATCTGTCTGATACAGAATGGACGTTTCGTTCTTCCGGGAACCGAATCACTAAATGAAATGCTGTAAAACACATCCGGCACTTAGTTAAGTGCTTCTTTCAGAATAGATACATTATCCTGCATCAATTCTAAATAACCACGTCCTTTATCAAAATCCGTCTTACTGACATTATGCACAGCGTTAAGCTGTGCTTTTTTTGCACCGGTTTCTTTACAGATCGTATCTGCCATTTTATCACTGGATAATTCCATATGAAAAACAACCGGAATATGATCTTCTTTGACTTTATCGATCAGAAAGGAAATCGTTTCGGCACTCGCACCGGTCTGTGTTGAGCAGCCCGGATATGCTGCATAGTAGGTCAGTCCATAGGCATCGGCAAAATATCGAAACGGAAAACGGTCTGCCACGATGATTTCTTTTCTTTTTGCATTCTGAACCACATCGGTAAATTGTGCATCAAGATCCTGCAGCTTCTCAATGTAAGAGGCGGCATTCTTTTGGTATGTCTTTGCATTCTTTGCATCCATCTTACATAACTTATCCCGAAGATGTTCCACGATCTGGATCGCATTTTTCGGAGAAGTCCATACATGTTCGTCAAATTCTTTTTCCTTGTCTTCCTGTCCTTCTTCCTCTGTTTGCATACCTTCTACAACTTCTTCTTCCACAACATTGCTGACGCAATCCATTAATTTGATTGTCTGTAAATTCTTATTATCTACGGATTCCATGATCTTTTCAGACCATGCATCGGATTCCCCGCCGATCGTTACAAACAGATCTGCTGACTGTACACTTGCAACATCTTTTGGTGTCGGATCAAATGCATGAAGATCGGCTCCCGGCAACATCAGCATGCTCAGGTTAATCTTATCTCCGGCAATATGACGTAAGAAATCATATTCTGCAAATACGGTCGCAACTACTTTTAATCGTCCATCCTTCTTTTTTGTATCAACAACGCTGCTACAGCCTGTAAATGTAGTGCATAAAAGGCTGCATAGCACAATGAAACATACCATTTTCTTCGCTTTCATAATAACGTTCCTTTCCTTATCCGCATTTTCTTTTTTATTTCATGATTTATATTATGGCATTATCTTCTTTTTTATTTCATGATTTGAAAACGATTTTCATTTTACTTCAATACAACATATTTGTCAACTATAAAAAATGACAAAATGTGATTACCGGATAGGATAAAAATCCAATAATAACACACAATGAAAAGTTCCAACATACTATAGCTATGACAGAAGATTCTTTTAAAATCTTTCATAAAAGCGCACGCACGACGTACAATAAAAAGTCCCGGCATACTATATTCAAGGCAAAATACAATTTTGATATCTTTCCGTGAAAATGCAAAAACAGCCCTGTTGAAAAGAATTCTTTCTATTAGAAAATTTTTCTTTTACAAAAGAGCTGTCTTTAGATGATTCTAAGTAATAAGTTTTCTGTATTATTTTATTATTTTACTTTTTTGCTTTTTACTTTACTGTATGCACTCTTGTTCTTGCCATTCAAAGCACGCACACGTACATAATATGTTTTCTTTGATCTTAATTTCTTAAATACTGCTTTCGTTCCTTTTTTCACAGTCTTTTTCGAAACATTTTTCTTGAATTTCTTGTTTGTAGAAACTTCTACAACATATTTCTTCGCATTTTTCACCTTAGCAAACTGTACGGTTAATGTCTTCTTACCTGCTTTTACTTTCTTGATCACAGGCTTGCTTAATGTAGTCTTCTTGGTCTGTTTAGAAGGCTTCTTCGTCGGTACCGGTGCTTTTGTCGGTGTTACCGGCGTATTGGTTGGTACTGTTGTTACTACAGGAGGGTTCGTTGGCTCTTCTTTCCTAATGATAGAGAAGTTTACTCTCTGGTTCATATAATAGTCGCCGATACCCTGTACAACTGCATATGCTGTCTTATCTCCGGCTGCAATGTTTTCAAAATATGTCACACGGTAATCCGTATCTTTTGCTAAAGTCTTGCCATTTGCTGTTACGACAACCTCCGGTGTACAAGCTTCTCCGGTATATGTCTGGTCAGCGATCTGGCTGATCATATCGGCAGTTAATTCTGTCTTTTTGCTTTCTTTTGCTGTATATGCTACATCATCTACGAGATCAAAAAGTCCGCTTTCACTGTTTTCTGTGCGGATGCATGCTGTTAAACCACGTAAAAGCTGTTCCGGCTGGTATCCCATTAAAGCTGCATCAACTGTACCTGTCTTTTCATCAACGAAAGAAGCGGCTGCATCAAAGACGGTATTACCGTTCTTAATAAAATCATATACCGTATCTTCATCCTGTGTGATCGGTGCAATATCAAAACAGCCCATTGTGATCATGATCTGCGCCAATGTCCATACATTACCATTGGGATTCCATGAATCTGTTCCAAACTTGCCATCACTTCCCTGCATGGTTGCAAGTAAGCCAAGAACTTTATCTACGGCTGTATCTACATCATCACCGGATACTGAACCGATTCCTGTCCCTACATATGGTGCAAGTGCCTGAATAGTCATTGCTGCACTATCCCATGATTTCCACGTGATCGACTGCGTGATCTGTGCATCTACCTGATCTAAGAGCTCTTTTACGATCTCTTCTCTTGTGATATATGCATCACCTTCCGGAATTTCTGCATCCATCGCATCTAATGCAAAAAGTACCATTGGTGCTCTTACTGTAATATAACTGTTGGAACCTTCATAAATTGAACGGTCAGCTAATTTTTCAATCAGGTCAACACCACCTACGTCTTTTGGATTTTTGCCAAGTGCCTCTACACAAAGTGCTGCTTTGGCATAGAAAGTAGAGGCATAACCACCTGCAATAATCTGGTCGAAAGAAATTTCTTTTCCCTGTGTATCGTAAACTTTCTTACCGGCTTTGATCGCTGCAAACTGCTTCTCGATCTTTGTATAAACTGCATCATAAAATGCCTGTACATCGGCATCATCTTTACCGTAATTTGCTCTTGCAAGAGAAAATACAGTATATAAGCTGTTGATATCCTCTAAGCCGGGTACCACTTTTCCGTTTTCAAACTGTGTCTTGTAAATAGTACCGGCAAGTGTCTGTTCTTTTAACTTTGCTGTATTAACAAGTGTTTCTGCCTGTGCTTCATTAGGATCCTTGCTATTATCATCCTTGAAGCTGTCACATTCTACATTTGTATAATCAGATGTATATACATAACTGATCCGGTCATTGTTCTTTAATTTATAGTTTCCGGCTACTACGCTTGCAGCCTCACCATTGACGCCAAAGCTCCAATATACATAAGTATAAGTTGCAGGATCAATTGCTACAGTTCCCATACCATCGATCTCATCAATCGTGTCACCATAAGATTCCGTTTTGACTTTATACTTGTCTTTATAACCATTTGTATCCAATACCTGCTGCAATGCATCCAGTGCTGTCGATCCTTCATCCAACAAAACAGGTGTCTTGTCAATCTTGATCGCAGATCCTGTGGCTGCATCATTTTCTACTGCTACATACGCTAAAACCTTTGCTTTGGTTTCGGCTGCTTTCGCTGCAGAACCATTCCATGCTCCGCTCGCTGTGCTGCTGACAACTAATGCAAATGCCAGTATCGCACTCCATAACTTCTTTGTCTTCATGTTTCCTTCCTTTCTGAACTTCCCACCGAAGTCCAACTATACTTTTTGTGTTTCGATCGTCAGCAGGTCTCCTGGCTCAAACTCAACATTTTATCTGCCTTCCCATGAATCCGTTCACAGTGGCTTTTCTACCTATATTATATAAAGTAAAAATCAGATAAAACTCCTTTTTACAGTAGCGGGGGCTGCCACAGATTCTCACTGTGTTCCCTTTTCAAACTGCCCGTTCACAGTTCACTGACAATTTTACAGTTTAGCACAGTCATTTTGTGATGTAAAGGACAAAAAAGGCAGTGCCTGCGCACTGCCTTCCTCTTTTTTCTTTTAAGCCTGTAACTTGCCATCAACTTCATCAATCGTAATCGTTTCGCCCATATGCACTTCATCACTCAAAATCTTCTTTGCCAAAAGAGTTTCTACATTCTTTTGCAAATAACGCTTTAACGGACGGGCACCGAACGCCGGCTCATACGCTGCATCCGCAATAAATTGCATTGCCTTTGGTGTCAATTCGACACGAAGTTCTTTTTCTTTCAAGCGGGCATTCAGCTCATCGATCAGAAGGGAAATAATACCGGAGATATTATCTTTTGTTAATGGCTTAAACAAAATGATCTCATCCAAACGGTTCAGGAATTCCGGACGGAAGCTTGCACGAAGGTCTGCCATCGTATTTTCTCTTGCTTCGTCGCTGATATTTCCCTGTTCATCTATTCCGTTTAACAGATAAGACGATCCGATGTTTGATGTCAGAATAATAATCGTGTTCTTAAAGTCTACCGTACGTCCTTGCGAATCGGTGATACGTCCATCATCCAGAACCTGCAAAAGCACGTTAAAGACATCCGGATGTGCTTTCTCAATCTCATCAAACAATACCACCGAATATGGTTTACGACGAACGGCTTCTGTCAGCTGACCACCCTCTTCGTAACCGACATATCCCGGAGGTGCACCGATCAGTCGTGCCACACTGACTTTCTCCATATATTCGCTCATATCGATACGGACCATGTTGTTCTCATCATCAAACAGACTCGCGGCAAGTGTCTTTGCAAGCTCCGTCTTACCAACACCGGTTGGACCAAGGAACAGGAAAGAACCGATCGGCTTAGTCGGATCTTTGATTCCGGCTTTGGAACGAAGGATCGCTTCTGATACCAGTTCTACGCCTTCTTCCTGACCGATCACACGTTTGTGAAGTTCTTCTTCCAGATGCAATGTCTTTTCTCTTTCTCCTTCGGAAAGTTTTGCAACCGGAATTCCGGTCCAGCGTGAAATGATCTTCGCAATCTCATCTTCTGTTACACTTTCCTGTACCAAAGTACGGTTCTCACCTTTTGCTTTTTCTTCTGCTGCTGCAAGATGACGCTCCAGATCCGGTAACTTACCATATTGCAATTCTGCAAGTTTATCTAAATTATATTCTCTCTTGGCAGCATCCATCTGTGTATGCAATTCATCAATCTGCTCTTTGATCTTGTTGACTTCATCGACAGAAGCTTTCTCGCTATCCCATTTTGCCTTCTGGCTGTTAAAGTTGTCTCTAAGCTCCGCAAGCTCTTTTTGCAAATTTTCCAGACGTTCCTTAGACAAATGATCGGTCTCTTTTTTGAGTGCTGCCTCCTCAATCTCAAGCTGCATGATCTTTCGACGCATTTCATCAAGCTCTGCCGGCATACTGTCTAACTCGGTCTTGATCATTGCACAGGCTTCATCGACTAAGTCGATCGCTTTGTCCGGCAGGAAACGATCCGTAATATAGCGGTTTGACAAGGTTGCTGCCGCAACCAGAGAAGCATCCGTGATCTTTACGCCATGGAATACTTCATAGCGGTCTTTCAAACCACGCAGAATAGAAATTGTATCTTCTACGGTCGGTTCATCCACCATAACCGGCTGGAAACGACGCTCCAAAGCAGGATCTTTTTCAATATACATACGATATTCGTCCAGTGTCGTGGCACCGATACAATGTAATTCACCACGTGCAAGCATTGGCTTTAACATATTTCCGGCATCCATCGCCCCATCGGTCTTACCGGCACCGACGATCGTATGAAGTTCATCAATGAACAGAATGATCTGACCATCGCTTTTCTTTACTTCTTCCAGTACCGCTTTAAGTCGTTCCTCAAATTCTCCACGATATTTTGCACCGGCTACCAATGCACCCATATCAAGTGCAAAAATCTTTTTATTCTTCAATCCTTCGGGTACATCACCCTTTACAATACGATGTGCAAGTCCTTCTACGGCTGCGGTCTTACCGACACCGGGTTCACCGATCAATACCGGATTATTCTTTGTCTTACGGGAAAGAATACGGATCACATTTCGTATCTCTTCATCACGGCCGATAACAGGATCAAGCTTTCCGTCTTTGGCACGCTCTACGAGATCTGAACCGTATTTTTCCAAAGTATCATACGTTGCTTCCGGATTGTCACTCGTAACTCTCTGGTTACCACGTACTTCTGATAGCACCTGTAAGAAACGGTTTCTGTCAATATTGCAATCTTTCATCAATGCCTTGATCTCTTTGCTTGGATGGGCAAGGAGGCTCAAAAACAAATGCTCTACGGAAACATATTCGTCTCCCATTCTTTTTGCCTCATCCTCTGCATAGATCAATGTCTCATTTAATTTTTGGTCAATATGAAGCTCTCCACCGGTTACCTTTGGTCTTTTTTGCAAAAGGCTTTCTACCTGTGTAGTAAACACATCCGGTTCGATTCCCATTTTCTCGATCAGCTTACGGATCAAGCTTTCATCTACATTCATCATAGAATACAGTAAATGCTCCTGTGCGATCTCCTGATGTCCGTAATCCATTGCTGTCTTCTCACAAAGCTGTATTACTTCCTGTGACTTTTGTGTAAATCTGCTAATGTTCATTTTCGTTCCTCCTTTCGCCTTCCCCTGTCAATTAAGAAAAGCAAAGTAAACTCTGTGCCTACTTTGCTTTTCTATCCGATCATAACATCTGTCTCTTTGCCACATCAAATGCTAAAATGTAACTTACATTCCTTTTATTCTGATGCCCCGGATCGGTTGATCTGTCTTTCTTTTCGACACTGTTACAATCCTTCGTTACTGTAAGTATTGAGATCAACGTTCAAAATTATCCCTCAATAGCAACATATTTCTTTTGTTCTACAGCGGCTTTTTCTTTCTTTGGGATGTTCAGGCGAAGAATACCATCTTCGTATTTTGCCTGAATCTCATCCTGTGTTACTTCATCACCAACATAAAAGCTTCTGCTCATACTGCCTGAATAACGTTCCTTACGGATGTAATTCTTTTCTTTTTTATCATCCTTTTTGCCTTCCTCTTTATCCAGCTTCTTTTCTGCTTTGATCGTCAGATAACCATTTTCAAGCTCCGCCTGAATGTCATCTTTCTTAAAGCCCGGAAGGTCAATATCTACTTCGTAGCTGTCTCCGCTGTCTTTTACATCTGTTTTCATAATCCTTGCTGCGTGTTTTCCATACAATGTTTTGTCAATATCATAGAATGGACTTTTCTTAGACATCATCCAGTTCATATCAAACAGATCATCATTCATAAAGTCATCAAATAAATTTTCTCCAAAAATACTAGGCATCATCATAAGTCATTCCCCTTTCATACTACTGTTAAACTGCGATGTCAGGGTAACTGACAAATTCTTTGCTTTGCTATCCGGTCAGGGTGCTAAAAGTTTTGGTCTTTGTCAATTATCTTGTCATTATTCTGTTACATGCACCTTCGGAGAAACCGAAGTGTTGTGATCATCAAGAGAATTTTTATCGGATCCGGTGGATCCTTTCCGGATTCCTTTATCTCTTTCCCTCGATCTGATTATGTTATAGCACCATTTGTTAGCACTGTCAATAGTTGAGTGCTAATTTTTTTGATATTTTTTTCAAATCCCATATCTGAAAGTATTTCTCCACTTCTTCTTACAACCGTATGCTCATCATTGACTGCTCTTTTCTGCGGATCTGTTTTCTACGTAAATATACGATAAAAATGCAATCTTGCGAGAGTTCTCGTAGATTGCATTTTTTATCAACAATACTATTTTATTTAGTGCTTACGCAAAAAACCTTGTCCGTGTGATATTAAGTAATGATCAGCAAAAATCATAGACTGTCTTGCTAAATACAAAACACGCTATATAATGGCGCTGATTTTATTCCATTTATCATTCCAAAATTTCTTGTCGAAGTCCTAATTGCATAAATCGGATCATATTTACCCATATCGCTGTAGTATAATTTGAATGCACTTACATCCTGATATGCAGCAACCGGATAATATCCTTGACTACTCGTCTTCCTTTGTTACTTTATCACCGGCCATGATTTTCTGAGTGCCACGTATGAGATCAGAAAATTGGCGAACCAGCCTGCAGGTACAGCAAGCCAGACAAATGCAATACCAAAACGCGGTGCAAAAATCAGTGCGACCGATAAACGAATCGCAAGATTTACCATGTTTGCAATAAGGAATGGACGCATAATTCCAAGTCCACGAAGCACCCCATCTGTTGCCATCTTGATACCCATAAAGATAAAGAAGTAACCAAGCCATCTCATATAATCACCGGACACCTGATATGCCAGGGCTGTTCCGTCTTTGCCCAGGAATAATGAGGAAATCTGAGTATGCAGTGTTTCAATAACTATGAAAGCGAGAGCTGCAAAGCATGCATCTAATAACAATGCCGCACGATAGCCTTTTTTGATACGTGAGGTTTTATTTGCGCCAAGATTCTGGGAAACATATGGTGAAACTGCATTACCAATCGATACAAACATCAATGAAAAAACATTCTCTACTCTCATCGTTGCTGCGTAACCTGCAAGTGCCTGTGTACCAAAAGGATTTACAACTGCCTGTACGATCATCATGCCTATTGATACTGTAGACTGTTGAAGAACTGAAGGAATGGCAATTCGAAGCATTAATTGTAACTCCTGTCTGTCAAACCATCTATACCGGCACTTATACCGACGCATCCGGTAAAGAAAAATCAAAAACGAAAACACTGCGGAAACACCCTGTGCGATGAGCGTTGCAAGAGCTGCACCGAACACACCCAGTCCAAGATCCGCTACCATCCAAAGATCCATAAAAATATTCGATACAGATGAAAATATCAGAAGCCCTAACGGAATTTTTGATTCGCCGATTGATGTAAACATGGTAGATAGAATGTTATACATAAACAGAAACGGAAAGCCCACAAAATAGACTTGCAGATACAATACTGCTTCGTCCAGTATATCAGCAGGTGTCTGTAATAAGCTCATCATCAGGCGGGAAAAACCAAATCCAAACGCACCCAGGAGTATGCTTAAAATACAAAAGCTGATCAGTGATGTTGACACAATCGTTTTCATTTTACTGTAATTTCTGGCACCAAAATAGCGGCTCACAAGCACTCCCGCACCCACACCGGCACCAAGTGCCACACATATGAAAACATTCGTAAGTGCCGCACAGGCACCGACTGCTGCCAGTGCAGAAGAACCGACAAACTGACCGACGATAATCGAATCAGCCATATTATAGACTTGCTGAAAAAAGCTGCCAAGAATCATTGGCATTGCGAAAATAGTCAACGCTTTAAGAGGTTTATCTGTTATCAAATATTCATCTTTTGACATTCTTTTACTGCTCCTTCTAAAAAAATCCCATTGCGAGATTGTATGCTTCATCATACATCATATAAAATCAGAAAACAAGAACCGGCACTGGTTTGCAAAAGCAATCCGGTACCGGCTCCTGTAATTGTGATTTCATTAATTTTCAGTTTTTTCTTAAGCGATCTCTTTTTTCATCGCATTGTAACCGATCACGACTGTCCAGACATATGCACATG
>ERZ831634.1891-NODE-1891-length-20016-cov-14.792746_pt1 | contig 20016 bp, 17 predicted proteins | sample MGYA00519953_ERZ831634 | MGnify/ENA primary metagenome ERZ831634 (study PRJEB31850, sample SAMEA3708718) | human gut metagenome | biome: human gut; feature: human-associated habitat; material: faeces | place: China | collected 2014 ... | reverse complement strand
CCGCAGCTGCCGGAGCGGTGCTTAAGCCGTAAGGCGGGAATTGTGCGGTGTTGCCTTATGTTATTCTTTGTTTTGGCAAACGCTCAGCCGGCCATGTACTGGCCTTCAAAGTCAAACACGGTATTCCAATAGGTATCACCCAGAACATCCATCGCCTCGCCGTGGCCTGCGCCCTCGGCGGTCAGAGTGGCCTTGTTGGTGCCGGGTTTGGCGTTATACAGGGTACCCATCATCTCATAGGGGATAAAATCATCCGCGGTGCCGTGGATGAACAGCATCGGCTTTTCACAGTTCTGCACCTGCTGCAGGGCGGATGCTTCCTTAAAGCCATAGCCCGCTTTGGCTCTTGCCGTGGCGCTGGCGGTATACAGAATTGGGAACTCCGGCAGGCCGAACCGCAGTTTCAGCTCACTGGAAAAAATATCCCACACGCTGGTGTAGCCGCAGTCCTCCACAAACACTTTTACCTGTTCCGGGGTGTCCTCCCCTGCTGTCATCATGGTGGTGGCGGCACCCATGGAAACGCCGTGCAGCACAATTTCAGCTTCGCTGTCCTGCGCCAGCACCCAGTCGATCCATTGCAGCACATCCTTGCGGTCCAGCCAGCCCATGCCGACATAATCGCCCTCACTGTCGCCGCAGGCGCGCAGATCAGGGGTCAGCACCTGGTAGCCTGCATCGTAGTAGTGCTGGGCCAGGTTGGTCACGCCGGTATGGCTGCCGCGGTAGCCGTGCAGGGTAATCACCCACAGGTGGCTGCCCGCATTGGGGTAATACACGCCGTTCAGCCGCAGGCCGTCCGCTGCCGTGATCTGCACCGTCTGGCCGGGATTCTGCTGCAAAAATTCCTCATTGGCCTGCTTTTGTACGGCGCGGTTTTCGGCAATCAACTGTTCCACGCCATCCGTGGGAGCTTCCACATCCAGCGCCACCTCACGGTCACCGCCGTCCCCGCTGCGCCCAATGGCATAATTGACCAGGTAGCTGCTGGCAAACGCAATGACAGCCGCCACCAGCACCACCACGGCAATCAACACGCCAATGACAATCTTTCTTCTGTTCTGCTTTTTTGTTGTAACTTCCATTCTGTTTTCCTTTCCCTCTGTGCCCGTGCCATATGTTGCACGTTTCAATCCAGAATGTTCAATATTATACAACAATTAGCAAGAATGTTCAACCGTTATTTGCTGGCATACAGCGGGTTGCCCGCGCGGGTCTGGGTGCCATAAACCGCTTGCAGCCGTTCAAATGCCGCCTGTACCTCCGGTGGGATGTCATCATGCGCAACATAATTTTTGCCGTTGGGGGGCGCACATTGTGTCAAGCCCCCTCGCCCCATCATTACTTATCATCTTAATATTACCACATTTCTCCCGCCCCCAAAATCCCGCGTCATCTTTTTCCCGCCGCCCGCATACCCATGGTGCAGGGGTGAAGTCTTATGATCGGGATTTTATGGCTTTTTTTGCAATCGGCTGCTTCGCATCTGCTCTACCTGGCCCTCCGGCTGGAAACCGGCAGCTTTCCCAAGCCGCTTTCCGCCAAGGAGGAACAAGCCGCCTTCGCCGCCATGCGCGCCGGGGATGCCGCCGCGCGCGAAACGCTGATCTGTCACAACCTGCGGCTGGTGGCACATATTGTAAAAAAGTATTATACCGTTTCCGGCGGGCAGGATGATTTTATCAGCATCGGCACCATCGGCCTGATTAAAGCAGTAGATACCTATGACTGCGCCCGCACCACCCGCTTTGCCAGTTACGCCAGCCGCTGCATTGAAAACGAGCTACGGATGCAGCTGCGCCACATCCGGCGCGAAGCAGGCACCGTTTCTTTGCAGGAGCCGCTGGAAACCGGCGCGGACAGCGGCATGCTGACCCTGGCGGATGTTCTGCCCGACCTGGCCACAATGGAAGAAGACTGCGAACTGCGGGATGCCGCCGCTCAGCTGCACCAGCTGGTTACCGCCCTGCCGGAGCGCGAGCAGCAGATCTTGACCCTGCGGTACGGCCTGGATGGCGCCGTCCCGCAGACGCAGCAGCAGATCGCCGCACAGTTCGGCATCAGCCGCAGCTATGTATCCCGGCTGGAAAAGCACGCCCTTGCCCGCCTGCGCCGTACGTGGAACCAACCGCACCCGCTGTAACTGCTCAAACGTTTGCATTTTATAACAGCCGTTCATCGGCGGACAACTGTTTCTGTAAAAGCCAAAAGTATGACTTTTCAAAACTACTTGCACTGTCCCCTGCTTTTCCTTTATAATAGTATATATCTGTGTGTTTGTGCGGCTGCGGCTGCGGGGGCTTCCATTAAACTTATGGGTTTGTAGGAACTGTCGGCAACCGATGCACAAATTTCAGCAATTTTCCATAGTAAAAGCAGTTGTTTCGCTGTATTCTTTGTGATAGAATAATAAAAGGGGTGTTTTCTCTTTTGTAGGGCAACACCTACAAGAGAGCGAGGACTTTCACCATATGAACGCGCAAACCATTATGATCTGCTCCGGCAAGGGCGGCACGGGCAAAAGCACCGTATCGGTCCTGCTGGGTGCCCAGCTGGGTGCCTGGGGCCGCCGCGTCCTGCTGATCGAGTTGGACTCCGGGTTGCGCAGTGTGGACATGATTGCCGGGGTATACGGCAAGACGGTTTACGATATCGAGGATGTTCTGTGCGGCCGGTGTGATGGCAGCAAAGCTATTGTGCCCAGCCCCTTGTACCCTGGGCTGTCGGTCATCAGCGCCCCCTATGAGGGCGGTGAGGTCCGCGCAGCACCGCTGGCCGGGCTGATTTTGGCCATGCGGGAATATTTTGATTATATCCTGCTGGATACTGCAGCGGGCATGGGCGCACCGTTTACCGCCGCCAACCGCTTGGCGGACCGCGCACTGGCTGTTTTAACGCCGGACCCGGTCGCCCTGCGGGATGGGCGCATTGTGGCGGATGCCCTGTTACAGAACGGCCGCCCCGCCAGCGCCGTGCGGCTGGTGATGAACCGTGTGTCCCGTTCCAGTTTTGGCAAGGATGCTGCGGTGTTTGACCTGGACGAGTGCATTGACACCGTCGGTTTGCAGCTGATTGCCGTTATCCCGGAAAGCCGCACCTTGCAGCGCGCCGGTGCCGCAGGCACCGCCCTGCCGCAGGACTGCCCCGCCGCCATTGCCGGGCACGCCCTTGCGGGCCGCATTTTGGGCGAGCGCATTCCGCTGACCTGTTTTTGACCAAAAACGCATAGCCATACTATGCTGTAACTTATAGAAAGTGGGGGATTTCTTATGACGATTGCCCTTGTTGCACATGATACAAAGAAAGAACTGATGGTTCAGTTCTGCATTGCCTATCGGCAGATTCTGAGCGAGCACAGGCTGATCGCCACGGGTACCACGGGGCGGCTTGTGGCCGAAGCCACCGGCCTGAACGTACAGCGCTTTTTGCCGGGCGGCCACGGCGGTGACCAGCAGATCGTTGCCCGCATCGCCTGCGACGAAGTGGACATGCTGCTTTTCTTCCGTGACCCCATCTGCGCTAAGCCCTCGGAGCCCAACGAGATGAACCTGCTGCGCATCTGCGATGTGCACAATATTCCGGTTGCCACCAACATTGCCACTGCCGAGGTGTTGATCCACGGCCTGGAGCACGGCGACCTTGACTGGCGTACCATCCTGAACCCCCAGCACTAAGGGCAAAATTTGATACAGGGCGTTCACCGAAGGCCAAAGAGACAAGTTAAGAATCCACACGCAGGCCCCTCCGCCATCCGGCGGCGGGGTTTGTTTTTTACAGCAAAACAGCACCGCCCGCGATATGGTATTACCCGCGGGCGGTGCTGCTATTTCTATTTGATAAAGAAAATGAGAACGGCGTCAGTAACGGCGTTCTCACAAAAGATGCTTTCTTTTTGATTACAACTGTATCATACCGTTCCCCACGCAAAAAGTCAATCACTTTTGAGCAGGGCGGTGTATTTATGCCAATTTTTCCTCTCTTCTATTGAAAACATTGTTTGCCACAATCTTAGGCAACACCGCACAATTCCCGCCTTGCGGCTTAAGCACCGCTCCGGCAGCTGCGGCACGGCATCTGCGTTGCCAAAATGCTCGATAATGTCGGGTTGCGGTACCCGCATCGTGCTTCGGGGGCAAAAGCCCCTCGCACTCTGCGACCGCTGCCCCTGCTTCGGTTCGCTGTTTCCGCCACTGGCGGCGCTCACCTTTGCAGCATCCAGTATTATCTGCGCTTTTGGCTTGGCATCTGCCGCACCTCGCTCGCCGTATCGGCACTTAGAATTATGCGGTATTGCCCTTACTTTCATCCTGCATCTCCTCATTCATTGACTATATGGGTCCCGGGTTGCGCTTGGGCGGGTACAGACACAACCGCGTTATCTCTGTTTTTGTTTGCATGGTGCGCCAGTTTTCTGTATTTTATCCTATTACAACGTCATCCTCCCCCGGCAAGCCCTGCCATTTTGTAGGGCAAGGATTATCAAATAGTCAAATATAACGGATGCAGCACAAGTTTTTTCGGCACTTTTCCGATTGACGCACCGCATGGGACAGCGTACAATAAAAGTACCAATTTTTGCAACAATAATACAATTGCGTGCTTTGATTCAAGCCCTTCAAAAAGGAGAGAATACTGTTCCATGGGTTCCAATTCCACTGCTATCCCCACCACCAGCGTGGCAGAGTTAAAGTATCTTTCGCTGCTGGCACGGGATTATCCCACCCAGGCCGCGGCTGCCAGCGCCGTTATCAGCCTGGAAGCCACCGCCAAGCTGCCCAAGGGCACCGAGCATTATATCAGTGACCTGCACGGCGAAGACGAGGCTTTTATCCACCTGCTGAACTCCGCTTCCGGTGTTATCCGCGAAAAAGTTGATCTTGTCCTGGGTGAAAACGTGCCCAAGGCCATCCGTGCCGAGCTTGCCACCCTGATCTACTACCCGGCGCGCAAGCTGCCCCTGCTCAAGGCCCGCTACCCGGAACGCTTTGAGCTGGAAGCCTGGTACCGCCAGACGCTGCTGCGCCTGATCGATGTATGCCGCTTTGTTTCGTCCAAGCACACACGGGAATATGTGCGTTCCTGCCTGCCGCAGGGCTGTGGGCATATCATTGACGAGCTTCTGCACGCCCACTTTGAGGACCACAACAAAACCCTCTACTATGGCCAGATCGTGGGCAGCATTATCGCCAATGACCGCGCGGACGCTTTCATCATCCGCCTGTGTGAGCTGATCAAGCGCCTTGCGGTGGACAAGCTGCACATTATTGGTGACCTGTTTGACCGCGGCCCCCGCCCGGACCTGATCCTTGACCGACTGATGACCCACCACAACGTGGATTTCCAATGGGGCAACCACGACGTTGTGTGGATGGGTGCCGCCGCTGGCAGCGCGCTGTGCTGCTGCACGGTGCTGAAAACCACCCTTGCCTACCACAACCACGGCATGATTGAAGATTTTTACGGCATCAATCTGCGCCACCTGCTGCGCATGGCGGAGCAGTATTACGGCAATGAGGATCTGACCATTTGGATGCCGCACACCGACGCCACCCGCGGCCCCTACACGGACGGAATGCTGCACCGCTGTGCTGTCATGCACAAGGCCATCACCATCCTGATGCTGAAGCTGGAGTGCGAAGTGATCGACCGCAACCCGGATTTCAAGATGCAGGGACGGGATTTTTTGCGCTGCATTGATTACGAAGCCGGAACGGTGGATTATTTTGGCAAGATCTATCCCCTGCGGGACCGCAGCTTCCCCACGGTAGATCCAGAGAACCCGGCCCGCCTGAATGCCGACGAAAAGTTTGTGCTGGACAAGCTGGTGGCATCCTTCCGCCACAGCGAAAAGCTGCAAAAGCACGTTGCCTTCCTGTATGCCAAGGGCAGCGTATACCACATTGAGAACGGCTGCCTGCTGTACCACGGTGCGGTGCCCCTGACGGACGAGGGCGAATTTGCCGCCGAAACGTTTGAGGGCCATTCCCTGCGGGGCCGCGCGCTGCTGGATTACTGTGACCTGCGCGCCCGCCTGGGCTATTTTGCGCCGGAGGGCTCGCCGGAGCGGCAGAGCGGGCAGGACTTTTTGTGGTACTTGTGGTGCGGCAAGCTCTCCCCGCTGTTTGGCCGCAGCGCCATGACCACCTTTGAACGGCTGTATATTGAGGACCCAGAAACCCACAAGGAGATCAAGGATCCCTACTATACCTGGTACGATGATGCGGCCATCTGCTGCCGCATCCTGGCGGAGTTTGGCTTAACGGCCAACTGCCACATTGTGAACGGCCATGTACCCGTGCGGGAAAAAGCCGGCGAAAGCCCCATCAAGGGCGGCGGGCGCTTGTTGGTGATTGACGGCGGGTTCTGCCGCGCTTACCACGAGCGCACCGGTATTGCGGGGTACACGCTGGTGTATTCCAGCCACGGCATGAGCCTGCGCACCCACCAGCCATTTGAAAACACCGCCAAAGCAGTGCAGGAAAACCTGGATATTTTGTCCCGCGTGGATGTGGTGGACGATAACCACACCGACCGCGTTCTGGTGGAACATGTGGACGAGGGCGCCAATCTGCACGCCCAGGTGGCCGACCTCCACCGCCTCATCTCCGCCTACCGCACCGGCCTGATCAAAGAACAGCCGACGAAAGATACGATCTGGTAGCGATTACGGGGATTTTCCAGTTTTTTGAAAAAAAGGCTTCAGCGAAAAAACTTTAATTATAATCTTTAATTATAATAGAATATAGAATAAATTATAGGATAAATCGAAAACAGCCGCAGCGGCAGGGAATCATTCCCCCACCGCTGCGGCTATTTTATTTGTAGGTTCGTTTGGTTCATCTGTAGGGACGATGGGCCTTACCTAATATTCCGCCATCCGGCAATAAGGCAAACGTCCGCAGGCGCACAATGTGCGCCCCTATGGGTGAGATATGCGTTTATTGCCCGTTGTGCACAATAAAACAATCTGTAGGGAACGGTCTTGACCGTTCCGGGGCCAAAGGGGGCGGATGTTTTTTAGGTTCGTTGCGGAGCCTAAAAATTTATGGTTGACCTCATCCGGCGGCCAGAGGGCTGGCCGCCCTACCGCGCAGCTATCAACAAATGTGCAATGATTTTTACGCCCATTAGGGGCGTCGTACCCTACAAATAATTTTGTCAGTTCGTTGCCCCCTCGGCGGGGTCAGGCGACCCCGTCCTACCGATATTTATAATATCATCGCATATTATAAACTGTTCTGCTGCCGCCCCTCCCCGTCTCCAATTCCTGATTTCTAATTGCTCACACAAATTCTCTCCACGCCTGCTCCGCCCCGGTCTGGAACGCGCACAGTTCTTCCATCAACTTGTGGGCGCCGGGGCTGGCCTGGGGGTAGTCGGTTTCGGCGCGCTTGCAGTCCAGCACGCCCTGGCCGCTGCCCTCCGCCAGCATGGTGGCAAGGTTGCGGGTGCTTTTGTCCAGCATGGTGCGGGTGCGGATGCCCATGCTCACACTCATGCGTGCGGCGGCGCTCTGACCCTTAGCCTGTGCGCCGATGGCATCCAGCGCCGTGTGGGCCTGCTGGTTCAGGCGGCGGTACTCGTTTTTCTGGCGCATCATCTCGTCTTTCAGCTTCTGGTCATACGTCAGCCCCATCAGCTCATCCAGGGTGTTTTTGCCCATCTCGGTGTTCTGCACGATCTCCTGCAGCATGGCTTCGTTATCACTGGTTTTTTGCATATTCTGGTTTTCCGGCATAAAAAATCCCCCTTGTGTACAACCTTTTCCTTTGGGAATGTTCCCAAAGCTAGTATGGCTCCACAAGGGGGATTTATTCTTTTGTTTCAGCTTCTTCAGCAGCCGAAAAGGCGCTGCTCGGCCAGGGCCACCATCAGGTCCCAGCTGCCGGCTTCGCCCCAATCGGCAGAGCTGAGCGACACGGTAAATTCGCCGCGGCGGGACAGGGTGATGCCGAACGTGCGGCGGGATTCGCCCAGCGCTTCATGCAGCGCAGCCTGCAGTTTTGCCGCCGGGGTGCCAACGCTCACCACCAGGAAAATGCCGTCTTCCAGGCGGACAACAGCGTTCTGCTGGTCCGGCCCGGCAGCCAGCTGCAAAATACCGGCTGCGGTATTCAGGCAGCAATCTGCTGCGTGAGTGCCTTCCTCGCGCAGCAGGTTCCAATACTCGTTCACGCGGGCAGCAACCACGCTGACCGGCTTGCCTGCGCAGGCAGCAGCCGCCACTTTTTTGCGGTAAGCGGAATCCAGGAACGCACGGTTATATACACCGGTCACATAATCGCGGCGCATCTCCTCGCGGTACTGGCCCAGCAGGCGCAGCAGGGCGTTTGCCTCGCGGTCATTGGCGGGCAGATCTGCCGTAAGGAAATAGGTGGCAGCCAGCACAAACGGGCGGTGCTCCACCTGGATGTTCTGGTAAAACACAAAACCGGTATCCTCACCCAAAATCGGCTGCCAGCCACGGCCATCTGCATTCAGCACAGGCACAGCATCGGCATGGCCGGTGGCCTGCAGGGTGGCGGGGTCCACCTCGGCCTGGGCCAGCGGGTCGATCAAAGTAACCTGGTCAAAAAAACTCTGCAATGCGGTAACCTGCATGCCAATTTGTTCCAGAGTAAATTCCTGCATGACGTGTCTTCCTCCATGTAAAACATACAAGATCCAACAAAGCGTTTTTCGGTTCTCTATGTTGTCCTAATGTTGTAATGCTACAACTTGACATAAAATCTTAGTATATTTTACCATACCGTGCATGTTTTTCCCATACCCGCATTACACAAAGAATTGTTTAATAATAAAAGTATTACTGTTCAAAAAATCACTTTGCACTTTTTGCTGCTTTTTTCGCCGGTGCTGTCGTTTTTTCCTCTTTTGCGTCAGCCGCCTTGGCCTTGGGCTGCGGGGCGGGCGCTTTTTCCTTTTTCGGCTCCGCTTCTGGCAGGGGTTCCGCGCGGAAATACCGTGCGCTCATCTCGTGGATCTTCCGCGCCAGCGCGGGGGTCAGGTCCTTAGCGGCAACGCGCCACTGCCAGTTGCCCACCGGGTCGCCGGGGGTGTTCATGCGGGCTTCGCTGCCTTTTTCCAGCCAGTCGGCCATCGTCACAATAGCCAGCTCCGCCGGGCTTGCCAGCACACCGCGCAGCAGGCCGGTGATCTCGCCCTCCTGCTCGGTCAGGGCAAAATATGCCTTGGCCTGTTTGCGCTGGGCGGGGGTGGTTTCGTTTTCCAGCCAGCCGCGCAGGGTGTTATTGTCATGGGTGCCGGGGTAAGCCACGCAGTGGGCCGGGTAGTTATGCGGCAGGTCCAAGCTATCGGTGCCGTTCAGACTGAACTGCAGCACCTTCATGCCGGGGAATCCGCTTTCCGCCAGCAGCGCACGGACGGAATCAAAAATTTCGCCCAGATCCTCGGCCACAATGGGCAGGTCACCCAGAGCGGTGCGCAGAGCGCGGAACAGGTCCATGCCGGGGCCCTGTTCCCACTTGCCGCCGCGGGCGTTTTTGTCCCCCGCCGGGATAGCCCAATAGGTATCAAAGCCGCGGAAGTGGTCAATACGCAGGATATCATAAATGCTCAGCGCATGGCGCACGCGGCGCACCCACCAGGCATAGTTGGTACGCTTGTGGTAGGCCCAGTCATACAGCGGGTTGCCCCACAGCTGGCCATCCTCGGCAAAATAGTCCGGCGGGCAGCCAGCCACGCGGCGGGGGTGGCCCTCGCTGTCCATCTCAAACAGCTCACGGCCTGCCCACGCATCGGCAGAATCCGCCGCTACATAGATGGGAATATCGCCCATGATCTTGATGCCCTTGCTGTTGGCATATGCTTTCAGGGCCTGCCACTGCTTGGCGAACTCATACTGCACAAAGGCCCAGAAGCCCAGTTCATCGGCATGGCCGGTGCGGAACTCTTCCAGCGCCTTGGGGTCGCGCAAGCGCAGCGGGGCAGGCCAGGTCTGCCAGTCGCACATCTTGTTTTCTTCTTTGATTGCCATGTACAGGCAGTAATCCGGCAGCCAGGCATCGCTCAAAAAGGTAAAACGGTACCAGTCATCGCTGTAGGGGGTATCGTACCCCGGCACCGGGCGCTGCTGCAAAAATGCGGCGTATGCCTTGCGCAGCACCTTGTAGCGCTTTTGGTACAGCAGGGCATAGTCACAGTAATTGGGGTTGGTGCCCCAATTTTCTTTGGCGTAATCTTCCGGCTTCAGCAGGCCATCCGCAGCCAGCTGATCCAGGTCAATAAAATACGGGTTGCCCGCAAAAGCCGAGCAGCTCTGGTACGGGCTGTCGCCATACGAAGTCGGGCCAACGGGCAGGATCTGCCACACGCTCTGTCCGGCCAGCACCAGAAAATCCACAAAATCTCTGGCAGCCTGGCCCATGGAGCCAATGCCATACCCGCCCGGCAGGCTGGAAACCGGCATCAGGATACCGCTGCAACGCTTCTTCATTTTTTCTCTTCTCCTTAAAACTTTTTGTATTCCGCAAAGCCCATCTAGGGTGCGCCTGTTTTTCAGGTACACCCCGGGGCATCAATTATCGTCTGCTTCGGCGCTTTCTGCGCCAAGGGCCGCCATCACGGCGCTGCGCCAGGCAGCGGCGGCATCTTCATCCCACAGGCCATCCCGCAGGGTAATGCCGTCCGCTTCATAATACAGCCCGCGCTGGGCCTGCTGCAATGCGGCGGCCTGGGTTTGGTCCAGCGCTGCGCCAGGCAGAATACCAGCTGTCACCTGCGCCGCCTGCATGGCCGCGGCGGCGTTCTGGTTGCTGCCGGTACCCCAGGGGGTGATCAGGTCCAGGGTGTCGATCAACGCGCTCTCCCCCGCCTTGCTGGTGTACAGCCACAAAATAGCGGCGGCTGCGGCGCGGGCGCTCTCCTCATCGGCATCCGCCGGGATAGCCAGCCAGGCACGGTTGGCCAAAATGGGGTAATTCATCAGCCCGGCCAGGTTGAACCGCTGGTTGGCAATGTCGGCTTCGGTCAGGTTATTTTTGATGGGCAGCCACACCAGCGCGTCTTTCTGGGCGCTGCTCAACGCTGCGCCGCTGTCACTGATCAGGTCGGCCAGGTAGCCGCGGTAGAACAGGGCATTCCCCTGCTGGAACAGATACTTGCTGGTCCATAGGTCTGCAATGCCGGCCTGCCAGGCGCTGTTGGCATCTTCCAGCCGCAGCTCCTGCTCCAGCGCGTTCAGCGGACCGGTCAGGTTTTCTTCGGTCAGCGGCTCCCCCGCCGCCAGCAGGGCGGTGGTGTACAGCGCAGGGGTATTTTCCGCCACGCCGCCATCCCCGCTGTTGCCGCTAACCTCCGGTTCCTGGGCGGCAAACACGCCGTTCAGGTTTGCCAGTGTCTCCCGCCGCTCAGCGGGCAGGGTGTAAACATTGCCGTTCAGCGTTACCTGCACAGCGCCGGGTTCCGCGCACCAATGGGTCACAGCTGTTACGAAATTGAACCATTCCTCCCAGGTCGCAGCGCGCAGGTCGTCCAGCGCGGCATCGCTCTGCAAAAGCTCGGTCAGCACACGGTTATCCGCCCAATAGGCATACAGGCTCTGGCCCACCGGCAGGGCGGTGACGGTGCTTTCCGTATCCAGTCCGGCACGCTGCGCGGCGGCGGCCAGCAGCTCGTTCTCCGCCAGATTCTTCCAGGTTCCATCATCCTGCGGCGGGGCATCCAGAATGACCAGGTCCGCCGTTTCGGTCTCAAAGCTGTTTTGCAGCGTCACATTCTGCGCCTGGGCATACAGCTCCAGCGCGCCAACAGCAGCGCTGGTGTCCAGCAGGCCGTTCACCGTCAGGCTTTGGGGTGCCGCGGTGGGCACGGCCTGGCTGGGTGCTGCGGTTTCGCCGGTAGCAGCCGCCCCTTGGCCCGCGCAGCCCGCCAGCAGGCAGCTGCTCAAAACCAGTGCTGAAATTCGTTTTTTCATATGGTTTCCGCCCCCTTTCCGGCTCCCACCTTGCCGGGGAGCCGCCGGAATTATAGCTGATTTTTATTATAACGGATTTGAACTGTTTTTTCCACTGCCGTTTTATGCTATAATGTAAAAATATTCCGAAAGGGGGATGACCTTGCATGCCCGCAACGGCAAAACTATACGAAACAGACCCATATGTTCAAACTTTTACCGCCACGGTGCTTGTCTGCACCCCAGCCGGGGAACAGTTTGCCGTGCAGCTGGACCGGACCGCCTTTTACCCGGAGGGCGGCGGCCAGCCCTGCGATACCGGTGCGCTGGGCACCGCCCTTGTAACGGATGTGCAGGAGCATGGCGGCGTGATCACCCACACTGTCAGCGCAGCGCTGCCGGTTGGGCAGACGGTGGAAGGCCGCATTGATTGGGCGCGCCGCCGCGACCATATGGAGCAGCACACCGGTGAACACATTTTAAGCGGCACTTTGCACCGCCTGTTTGGGGCGGAGAATGTGGGCTTTCACATCGGTTCCCCCGCGGTGCGGATGGATATGAGCGTTCCGCTGACCGCCGGCCAGCTGGCCGAAGCAGAAGCCCAGGCCAACGCGGTGATCCGTGCGGACGCCCCGGTGCGCTGCTGGTACCCCGCGCCGGAAGACCTTGCAAAACTGACCTACCGCAGCAAAAAGGAAATTGACGGTGCGGTGCGGCTGGTAGATGCCGGCGGGGCCGACCTGTGCGCCTGCTGCGGCACCCATGTTTCCACCACCGGCCAGGTGGGGGCCATCAAAATTTTGAGCGCCCAAAGCTACAAGGGCGGCACCCGGCTGGCGGTTGTGTGCGGGGAGCGTGCGCATCAGTCCATTACTGCCGCCTGGCAGGATGCCGCCGCGGTGGGCACCCTGTTAAGCTCCGCCCCCGGCCGCCTGCTGCCCGCCGTGCAAAACCTGCAAACGGCGGAAGCTGCCCTCAAGCAGCGCCTTGCCGCCATGCAGAACGCATTGTCCGAAGCACTGGCCCAAGCCGCCGTGCCCGGCCAGCCTGCTGTGCTGCACTGTGACGGTGCGGACGGTGACGGACTGCGGCGGATCTGTTTGGCGGTATCGGCCCGCACCAACGCGCTGACGGCGGTGCTGGCCTCCGGCGGACAGGGCCTCGCCTATGCGCTCTGCCTGCCCGGCGGGGATGTGCGCCCGGTGTGCAAGGCGCTGAATGAAGCGTTCGGCGGGCGGGGCGGCGGCAAGCCCGGCTTTTGCCAGGGCAGCCTTGCCTGCACTGATTTTGCCGATGTCCAGAATTTTTTAGTGAATTATCATGAGTGAGGTATTGTTGTATGCGTATGCGTTTTAAGCCCTATGCCAGACCGGAACTGCTGGCCTGCGATTTCCATGTTCACGAACCGCTGACCCATGCCGGGCACTGGCATGAGCTGTATGCCCGGCCGGAGCAGCCCCTGCACCTGGAGCTTGGCTGCGGCAAGGGCGGCTTTTTGAGCCAGCTGGCCCCCCTGCACCCTGATATCAACTACCTTGGCATTGATATCACGGATAAGGTCCTGATTTTGGCCAAGCGCAAGGTGGAAGCCGCTTACGCCGCCGCTCAGCTGCCGCCGGATAATGTCAAGATCGCCTCGCTGGATATCGAGCGGCTTTCCGGCGTGTTCAGCCCGGCGGATACCGTGCAGCGCATCTACATCAACTTCTGCAACCCGTGGAGCAAAAACGCTGGCAGCAACAAGCACCGCCTGACCCACCCGCGCCAGCTGCTGCAGTACCGCGCTTTGATGCCGGAGGGTTCCGAAATCTACTTCAAGACCGATGACGATGACCTGTTCCGGGACAGCCTTGGTTACTTTCCCGCTGCCGGGTTCGAAATTACCTGGCAGACCTTTGATCTGCACAAGAATGAGCCGGACTGGAACCTGCGCACCGAGCACGAGGGCATGTTCAGCGAACAGGGCATTCCCATCAAGGCGCTGATTGCCCGCAAGGGGCCGGATTCCAGCGTGACCTGGGTGGAGCCCAAAGAGCTGGCCCGCCGCCTGGAACCGGAGGAAGAAGCCGACCCCGCCGGGGAGGTGCAGGAATGACCACTTATGCCCTGCTGCATACGATATTTTTCTTTTTCGTCTATGCGTTCCTGGGCTGGTGCGTGGAGGTTGCCTATGCAGCCATCACCACGCGGGAGCTGGTCAACCGCGGATTCTTGAACGGCCCAATCTGCCCCATTTACGGCTGCGGCATGACGGTAATGATCGCCGTTCTCGGCCGTTTTACCATGCCAAGCAGCGATATGGCATGGTACCAGAACGTACTGGTTGCCTTTTTCGGCGGCATGGTCATCACCACGCTGGTGGAGCTGGTTGGCGGGTACATCCTGTATAAGATGTTCCACACCCGCTGGTGGGACTATTCCATGTATCGCTTTAACCTGGGCGGGTTCATCTGCCCGCAGTTCTCCTTGCTGTGGGGGCTGGGCAGCGTGCTGCTGATGGTGGTGGTTCACCCGCTGCTCAGCAAGCCGAGCGCCGCTATCCCCACCCTTGTGCTGATCTGGCTGGATGTTATTTTCGGCGGCCTGTTCCTGGCGGATCTGATCGTATCCGCCATTCAGGCTGTCGGCTTCAGCAAACAGCTGGCCCGCATTGATGAGCTGCGCAAAGCCATGCGCACCACCAGCGATGCCCTGACCGAAGTGATCGGCACCAGCGCCATGACGATGGACACCCTGCTGGATGAGCAGAAACTGCAGCTGACCCTGGCCGCCATGGAGGGTGCCACCAACGCCGCCGAGCTGCGTGACCAGCTGCGCGAACTGGCAGGCAAAGCCGGCACCCTGCGCGATACCACCATCCGCCTGAGCAAGCAGCGGTTCTTTGGCACCGGCCGTTTGCTGCGGGCCTTCCCGGACATGGTCCCCGACCGCCGCGAAGCACTGGCCTCCCTGCGCGTTGGCCTGACCAAAGCCACCGCCCGCGCCAAAGCCGCCGCCAAACAGGCCGTAAAAACCGGCAAGAACGTCATGAAAAAAGAAGACAAGTAAATATCTCCCTATACCAAAAGCCGCCGGGCAGCAAGCAAAGCACTTGCCGCCCGGCGGTTTTGTTGTTTTTGTTTGTAGTTTGGGATTTTTAAGGTTTGTGGCGTGGAACGACACCTGCATCGGCCCGCATGACGGGCCTTGCCAAATATTTTGCCCCTGAATACCGCAAACACCCGCGGGCGCACAATCTGCGCCCCTACGGGTGGGCAGCCATTAAAACCTGATGATTTCATTCCAAATGTGTGGTAGGGTTGGGTGACCCTATCCTACCGTGAAAAAAATGCCGATTGTGCTGTACCGATTATCCCCTTTTCCGATTGAACCCAATATACAGCACCAGCCATGCCGCCGCCACGCACACCAGGGTAATCAACCCCAACATCTGCCAGCTGTGCACCAGGTTGGGCACGGTGGCATCGTACATCGGGCTGTCCAGCCCTGCTTTCAGCCAGGAAAGGCGGGCGTTCAAATCGGTGGAAGCGCCCAGCGCCCCCATGCCCCAGCGGCAGACAATGATATAGCTGATGGCCGTCAGCGCGCCGGTCATACTGAACATAACGCCGCTGAACACCACCTGCCCGATGATGAGCACCAGCACCAGCAGCACCGCGGCTTCGCTGCTTTTCAGGCTGGCAGATACCAGCAGGCCCATGGCACTGGATGCTGCCATGAGCAGGAAAATCGTAATGAAGATTTCTACATTGGTATCCAGCAGCAGGTGGTTTTGCGGAATATGGATGATCTCCACAAAGCCTGCCGTCAAAATGCCCGCCTGCACGGCTTCCACCAGAAACAGGGTGATGGCCTTGCTGAGCACCGTTGCCAGCAGCGAAACGCCGACGCTGGCTTCACGGAAGATAATCTCCCGGTCTTTACAGATCTCGCGGTAAGAGTTCAGCAGCCCCATAAAGGACGCCATGGCGCACACAATGAACAGCACCGTGCGGCTGCCGATGTTGATCAGGTTGGAGGTAAAGCAGTCCGGCTCCCCCACCAGCTTGATGACAAGCACCATCAGCGGGGCCTGCAAAATCAAGCTGCCAAGGGTCAGCTTCTGGTTCCAGATCAGCTGAAAATTGCGGGAGATGAGCACCGCCAGCTGGCGCAGCAGCTTGCCGATTTTTACGCTTTGCATCGTTTTTCCGCCTCCTTGGCTGCTGCCGGGAACCGCGCTGCAAGGCGATTGAATTCCGGGCTGGTAAAGTATTTCCGGCGGTAATATTCCACCTGTTCGGGGTCGTGCAGCTTTTCAAAAATATCGCTGGTCAGTTCCACATCAAAATATTCATCCATCGCTTCGGGCGAACCATAATAGCACAGCACGCCGCCCGTACCCAAAAAGGCGATCTTATCGCATAGATTGATGTTGGACATGTTGTGGGTAACCATCAGCACGGTGCAGTTTTCGTGGCTCAGCTTGCGGCACAGCTCCATCATGCTGCGGTCCAGATCCGGCGAAAGCCCGCTGGTGGGCTCGTCCAATATCAGCAGCCGGGGCGAAGCCAGCAGTTCCATGGCGATGGAAACCCGCTTTTTCTGCCCGCCGGAAAGGTTTGCAATCATCGTTTTTTCCCGCCCGCCCAGGTCAACGGCTTCAATGGCGTGGGCCACAGCAGCTTTGATCTCGGTGCGGGTGGCATCGCGTGCAATGCGCAGCTTGGCGGTGTAGGTCAGGCTTTGTTCCACCGTCAGCTCGTCGTGCATAATGTCTTTCTGCGGCACATAGCCCAGCACGGCATCAAAGGCATTGCGGTTGCCGCGGGTGTCAATACCGTCAAAGCAGACGCTGCCGGAGGTGCAGGGCGACGCCCCGGTGATGCAGCCCAGCAAACTAGATTTGCCGGTTCCGGAACCGCCCACCACAACCACAAAACTGTTGGGTTCCACCCCCATGCTAGTGCCGTCCACAATGTTCAGCGGCTTGCCGGTGTTGCGGTTTTTGACGGTTTTATACACATCCAGCAGTTCAATGCTGATGCCCACCTTATGCTCATGGTAGTGCAGCATTCCGCCGGAAAATGCAAACACCTGGGTGGGCACATTGATGACAGCGCCGTCCGTCAGCAGCTCATTGCGCACGCGGGTGCCGTTCAGGTAAGTACCGTTGGTGGAGCCAAGGTCATTCAGTTCATAGTGGCCGTCCTTATACACCACCTCGCAGTGGTGGCGGGAAACACGGTCGCTGGTCAGCTTCACATCGCAGTCCTCGCCGCGGCCGATCAGGATGCGGCGCTTGCGGCGCACATCCAGCTCCCGCAGCACGGTGGCGTTGGGCGTTTCCCGCCGCAGGGCGGCGGTACCCTCGCCCTGGCGGATTTCCTCCACGCGGAAGGTGATTTCCTGTGTGGTTTCGTTGCCGTCGATATTCAGGCCGATCACATCCCCCGGCTGCAGGGTCACTTCCTCACCGGAATGGATATAGCGGTTATTGTACCAGGTGCCGCAGGTCGTGGAGCCTGCGTCCTGCATCAGCCAGGCATTGTTTTTGTATTCGATTGTGAACTGGTGTTCCCCCACGTTGTTGCGGCGCAGCACAAAGCTGCAATCGCGCCCACGGCCAAACACAAAGGGAGCTGCCGTGCTGGAAAGGGTCAGCTTTTGGCGGTTGCGCCGCTCGCTGACGGTTAAAATAATCTCACTGGCCAAGGGAGTCACTTCCTCTCTTTCGGCGCTGCATTCCAATTGAACTCCGGCCCACACAGCGGCACAAAACGCAGCTGTGCGCCGCCCACAGCAAAGGTATCCCCCGCTGTCAGCGGCATTTTTTCAATCAGGCTTTTTCCGTTCAGGGTGCACAGCTCGTTGGAAGATCCCGGCAGCGCACACCAGTTGTTATCCTGTGGGTCATACACCACAATGCCGCGCCGCACCGCAAGCGGGCTGTTGGCATCCAGCACGGCGGGGTTCCCGGCCGCATCCACCCCCAAAAAGTTTCGGCCTTCGCCCAAACGCAGGTCCTGCCCGCGGGCGGGGCCGTCCAGTACCACCAGCCAACCGGCCACCGGGCCTTTGGGTGCGGCAAGGTCAACCTCGGCAGCGGTGCCGGGCTGAGCAATGGCGCTGCCGGCCTCCAGCCCGCCATTGCAATAGGGGCATTCGGGGTGTTTATCGGCATCATAAAAATGGCCGTTGGGGCATTTGGTCAGTTTCATCATTTTCCTCCTTCGGGCGCGTTTACAGCACAAGCCGCAGGGTGGTGCGGCCGATTTTTATGGTATCGCCGTTTTGCAGGCGGTATTCTCCGCCGATGGGGTCGCCGTTCACCATCACGGCGGCTCCATCCAGCGGGCGCAGGGTCACGCCGTTGCTTTCCACTTCCAGCACTGCATGCTGGGGGCGGGTGCGGCCATCCGCCAGGCAGAGGTCACACTGGGTGGCATCGCTGCCGATAATCAGGCTGCTTTCCACATAGGCGGACCAGCGGGTTTCTGCAATGCCCCGCCGGGTAGAAAGGTACAGGGTGATCCACCGCCTCGGCAGGCTCTGCTGCATGGGGGCGGCATCGGTCAGCAGGTGTTCGGCTTCGGCCAGCTTTTCCTCCGTGCGCTCCTTGCGGCCGCGCAGCAGGGCTGCCGCGGCCAGCACCACCAACAGCCCGCCCAGAATAATGGCAGGCAGCCGGAATCGTGCCAGATAGAACGCCCTGTCCTTGGGCCAATCCTCCACGGTAAAGCGGTATACGGTGCCGGAATCGCTCACGTTGGCCGCGGTCATGGCACTGGTCATCTTGTTCAGCTTAATGGTATAGGTTCCCTGGTACAGCGGCTCGGTGTACAGCGAAACACTTCTGCCGTCCGCGCTGGCAATGGCCTGTTTAACTTTTACATGCCAGCCCCAGATATCCTCGCTCTGAATGCTGTAACAGGTCAGGTCCTCCGCACGGCCCACGGCCTGGTTAAACCGAATGGTCATGGCATAGCGGCCATGCAGCGTCACGCTTTCCACCGCCGGTTTGGCCAGGCGGTGGCCCATATACACGGTAGCGTTGGTTTTCACTGCGCTGCCCAGCTGCGGCACGCTCAGGGTCAGCACATCCAGGCGCTCGCCGTAAAATTTTTCATCCACCGCGGTTTTGATCTCCAGCGCATTGGCAAGGGCCTGCTGTTTTTCAGCCAGGGTATCGGCCAGTTCGCTTTCATGCACCACATCCAGCTTATCGCCGCCCAGGGCCTTGCCCAGCTCGGCAAGGGGGTTGGCATCATCCACCGTCACAAAGATATCCAGCGGCATATTCAGGCGGCTGGCGGCATCTTTGGCCACAGCGCCCAGCAGAGCTGTGCTGGTGGCGGTATTGCCCGCTTCTGTCAGGGCAAAGATCACCTTGCGCGGCGCAATGCTCTGGTAATTTTCGTTGATATCGTTATAAATTATTGTGGCTGCCTGCACCAGGTTGGGCTCGTTCTCTTCCTGGCTTTCCAGCGTGTTCACGGCGTTCACTGCCGCCCTGGTATCAATGGTCGCGGGCAGAACGCAGGCTGCATCCCCGGCCAGGGTATACAGCATAATCTGGTCCTTTGCGCCTTTGGCGCTGATCAGCCGCCGCAGCGCAATGCGGTATTCTTTCAGCGTGGTTTCGTCCACACTGTTGTCCACCGCCAGTACATAGCAGATCGGCTCGTTCGCCATGCCGATGTTGCCGGTGGGGATCTTTTCATCCCCCAGGTACAGCTCCACCCCTGCCGCCCGCACAAGGTCCGGGCTGATGGGCTGGCCTTGTGCATCCGTTGCCTGAACAAACACGTCCAGCTCCGGCACGTTGACATAGATCTGCTCAATGGAAAAATCCCCGATCGTGGTGCCTAATGCTTTGGGCGCACACAGCAAAGCTGCCATGACTGCAGCAACAGCCATGGCAACCAAAACCTGTGTGAATTTTTTTACCGCAGCAATTTTCACTTACAGGCTCCTATTCTTTACATTACATTGTTTACAGTTCTGTGTCCAAGGCGCATCTGAAAACAAAGAAAATGACAACTATTTCGCAAGCGCAAGATGGATTCCAAGGGCAATACCGCATAATTCTAAGTGCCGATACGGCGAGCGAGGTGCGGCAG
>ERZ831634.1888-NODE-1888-length-20051-cov-6.526205_pt1 | contig 20051 bp, 20 predicted proteins | sample MGYA00519953_ERZ831634 | MGnify/ENA primary metagenome ERZ831634 (study PRJEB31850, sample SAMEA3708718) | human gut metagenome | biome: human gut; feature: human-associated habitat; material: faeces | place: China | collected 2014 ... | reverse complement strand
AAACCCAACTTTTTAAAATATGCTTTTTTTAGATAGGGACAAAAACCCAACTTTTTAAAATATGCTTTTTTTAGATAGGGACAAAAACCCAACTTTTTAAAATATGCTTTTTTTAGATAGGGACAAAAACCCAACTTTTTAAAATATGCTTTTTTTAGATAGGGACAAAAACCCAACTTTTTAAAATATGCTTTTTTTAGATAGGGACAAAAACCCAACTTTTGATTGATTAGTTGTATCATATAGCGTCTTTTTTTGTTAATAGATGTTCTTTTCCCTAAAGTTTGTGTTAAGATTATGAGAAAAGTTCCTTTTTTATGGGTTTATGTAATAAGAAAAGTTCCTTTTTTACGTTTGGTATGATTATCAGGTTTTTTTTATCAGCTAGTGATGGTAGTACCCTTAAAAATGGAATGGTAACCATTTGAAAAACAACAAATAACAGTAAAAAATTAGGGACAAAAACCCAACTTCTTAGGGACAAAAACCCAACTTCTTAGGGACAAAAACCCAACTTTTAGACCCCACTTAGGGACAAAAACCCAACTTTTATTCATTTTCTTTTTCTTCTCCAATCATTCCGGGGAGTATTTCTACCTCTTTTAATAATACGGATAAACAATATTCTGCTTTATTTGAAATTTTATTCCAGTTATCTCTAACATATTCGCCTAGATAAAGCATCTTAGTTACTACAGCTTTATAGTTGCTTAATGTAATCTGTGGAATAAACTGCTGCAAATGTTCGTCCTTCATTGCAAAGTGCAATGAACAAAAATTCGTTATCATCTTCTTTTGTCCTTTTAATAGTTCTTCTTCCTTCTTTGATAATGCAGACTTAATAACTTTGAAATTAAGTTTATAAGGCTGTGTATCGCCTGAATTACGATAAACTTCTGCCATTTCAAACCAGCAATCAGCCTGTTCAAACAAATCATCGTAAACAGGGCGTATTACACGTTTATACAAATCTTTAAATTCGGGGTATTTATCTTCTAATTTTAAGAATTTCCGAAATCTATCCACATAAATAGAAAAACCACCTTTTTCTTTCCATGAGCTAATCAGCATATACATTCTTATTGTATATCTACTTTGCGCTCTTAAAGCTATCTCTTTTATATAGCGTGTAAAACCTCTATCAACATTAATGAAAACTTTAGCAACCTCTCTGTCCATTTCTAAAGAAAAACCTCTTGAATAAGGAGTTTTAGGTATATTTGCCTTAGTGAATAAACCAGTAATAGACCAACTTTCCTCACCTGTTATTGGGTCTTTAACATCAAACTCTACAGGAATACTGATTAATTTACGAACCATGCTTTTTACTTCCTTGTATTGGTCTGGATTAACGCCCAAATCCCGATATGCAATATCTACTCTTATACGGTCTGAATATTCTTGAAATAAGGATAATTGCTCGCATGGAATAGATGTACCATATTTATCTAGATGCTGAATACTTAATTCTATGACATTCTGTAATTTCTCTATAACAGCAATTAAGATTCTAATCTGTACTGTCTTAAAATCACCAGCCATTAATGTAACTACATTAGGTTGTTTCAGCCATGTGGGATTTTCTGGGAGTTTCACAGGAAGATTTGTACGAGGATGCCCTTTCCTAATTCTAACAATCTCACCGTCTATTTCTTCTTTTTCTTCTTTCACCGCACGTTTTCGGGCTTTTATTTCTCTATTTACCATCGCTTATTATTTTGACTGATTAATACTCCAAAAAAAAGTAGAATAAAGAACACAAACATAAACTTGGCTATATAAAATAGCCCTATGAAAATCATTCTAAAAATAGCAATGATAATTTCTAATAGATTTCTTATTATGTTCCTCCAGTCCATTTTCTTTGTTTTATAATTCCTGTCGCCAAAGCTCCGGCTGCACTATTGTATAACCAGCACTTTGCAAATATACTCTTTTAAATTCATCGGGCAACGTTCCTTCAAGGAATTGCTTTTTATGCCTTGATGCAGTTCGGCGGTCATATGGACTATTTTTAGACCAACCTCTTTTAAGAATTAGTTCCTTAAAGCATTCATCTAATGTTTTTGCTTTATCTATCATAATCTTTTCGTAAAGAAATTATAGGGTTTTTCATCCCTTTATACGTTTCACAAGGATTTCCTAACAGTTCGCACATAACAAAATGTACGATTTTTCCTTCATCCAATGATAAATTCGATTTATTTGCTAATTCTACAACTAATGTATATTGATAACTATAGTTCTCAACAACAATTTCTTTTTCATTGGAAACTTCATTGTAAATCTTTCTATACTTATGCCATAAAGACGTATTAAAAAGCTCTACCGTAAGATAATTGTTTACCTGCTCTGTTGTATAGTCTTCTGGCAAACGTTTCCCTGTAAGTCTATAAACAGCCTCCATTTTTGCTTTTTTTCCTACAAACTTTTTTTTTCCAATCATCTGACAAGAAGGAAGTTCATCCCTAGATATAAAAGGCTTCAAATCTGACACCCTACGATATACCTTATATTCAATAAACATTCTATCTATATTTTGATTATATGACATCTATTCCCTTTCACACTATTCGAAAAATTATGGTCATTTATCCCAATCATAATTATCGTAATCTATTTCCTTTCCTGTAGCATGGCATTCAGCCACATAATCAGCCCATTTTTTTCGCTTCGTCACATCAAAAGGCATACGTAGAAACTCATCCTTCCAAGGCTGTATAAAGTAACCAAAATCGTGTTTGTTCGTTACATACTGAACAGCATCTCTAATGGCGTTATACTCATATCCTTCTTTCAACAATGGTTCGTCACCCAGTTTAGAGTATATGTTTGCCACTTCCCGAAGCATCTTTGCAAATTCTTTGTATGTGGCAAAATTCTTTTCTTTTTTATCCATAATCATTCTTTTTTGTTTTGAGTATTAATTTTTTTCGATGAAAGTATTGGTTGTATTCAACACCCCGGCTGAATCTCGACTTTTGCCATCTCTTATGAAGATTCCTTCTTCTTTCAACCGTTCATAATCAAATTCATTCATCATGATAATGACAATATTTTCATTTGTATATAGCTTACACTTCATAAATTGAGTACCTTCTATTTTTCCAATTACGTCTATTTGGATTGTTCTTTCATTCATAATTCGTTTATTTATATATCGATTTGAGGATTATTCTTGTTTTTTTACTTCATAAGCCTCACCTGTATGCTCATCTAAAATATCAAGTGCTTTCTGATAGTCACCTTTTCTTACATAGTAATCAACATAATTGACTTGTACTGCTTCACTATCTGCATACTGACTTAAATAATCAAGAATCACTGATTCTTCTTTACCTGATTCTATAAGTAAATCCAAACCATATTTTGTCCAACGTTCATAAATAAGCTTTTGGAGTTCTCTGTCATCATAAATAGATGAATAGAGAATCTTCTGATGAATAAGATTGAACTTCAAATCATAGAACTGCTTACTATCAAAATCATTTAAGAGTACTGGATCAATCACACCTTCATAAAATGGCATACAGCAGTCACTATAAAGTTCCTTCACTGCATTAAAGGCTTCTTCACTAGAAGGATAGATCTTTATAAGTTGTCTCAAATACTCATGGATATCTGTAAGGAATTCATAGACTTCTTTCTTCGGATCTAAACATGTGACTTTACTTAGTGTGCAGGCAATAAGCGCATGTGCTGTCTGGTAATCACGTATTGATATAAGTTTACTTAAAGAGATACGAAGATACTTTTTCAATTTCTTTAAAAGTGTTGGTATATGATCTTCATTATCATCTATCAGTTCTACTAGATAGTCTAAGTATTTATCTTGAATTGTAGTTGTTTCAATAAGATCAATAAAGTGTTGCTGTAAAGACTCATTGAATCTCATTTCATTAAACAGGAGCTGTTCTAATTGATCTCTTGGAAGTGTATGAATACGTTCTTTAAGTTCTTTTATAAACTTGATATCTAGTTTTTCTTTGATATCATCATAATTTTCATATTCACTACATGCAAGAAGTACAGCTGCCATATGCTTACAATGATGTCCTTTATTGGCATATGGACAATCACAATACATACCAGTGACCTGTTTATCCTTTAAATCTATAGTAACATGATAATCATCTGATCCTTCTACTACAGCCGCAATACCATAAGGCTCCTGATAAAGCTTCTTGATCTTCTTTTTATAAAAGTAATCATAACCACGTTTTAAGATGACATCCGTAAACTGGTCTGCCCAATCTATCATATTAAGATTTAAACAAGGTGAAATCTCCTTTTTCATCTTAAGTAAATCTTCATCTTCTTGATGATACTTTAATCCAAGTTCAACGACTTCAAGAGCTTTATTATTATTTCTATTTTCTAAACATGCATTCGCATATCGAATAAATACAGGTGGATAATTATGATATGTATCAAGGAAATGAAGAATGTCCTGATGGGATTGATGTGCTTCCTGCATCATCTTTAATCCTATGCTTATCCAGCGAGAGTATTGCATACGTCCAACCCAGTTATCTTTCAAAGCATCACTACCTAGAATCATATGATTCACTATGCGGTACTTGTCTTCATATAATTCTGTTTCATTAAAACACTCTAGAAAGACTTCAGTGAGATATTCTTCATCTTCTTTCTCATACTTATGGAAATGGTACTCTCTTTCAAATACATCTAATAAAGTCTTCTTATTATGACTGCAGGAAACGATTATTTTTAAATCATTCTTAAGTTCTTCTAAGATATCATCTTTTTCTTCAGGAATAGATGAAATGAGATAAAATGTTTCAAACACCAAATTAAGTGATGCAAGAGAGTCTTCGGTTATTGTAGGAAGAATTGAACGTTTATAGGAAATGAGTTTATTGATCATCTGTTTATAGCTTCCACTCTCTGTAATAATATCTCTGATTACAGATTTATACTTTTCATCAGTATCGGCTTCTTGAAAATCATGGAACTGATATGTCTGTTTAGGATCATAGGCATAAAGAAGTGCTGCAATATGTTCACAATATTCATCTTCATTTTCACAGCTGCAATCCATATCTTCTATCATTCCATCACGTAAATAAACAATAGAGTAATAGTCATCATCGTCAAATATGCTTCCTTTGATTGCATATTCATTATGTTGAATGTCTTCTACTGCACCACTTTGGTACAGTTCATATCCTCTTTTTAATGTTCTAGGAGTGAACAATTGATTCCATCTTATTTTATCCATAAATGTACCTCTCTTATAGTCAATTATAGCACACTTAATTCATCTTTCTTCTTCAATATACGATATGCGATTAAACAAATAATCACTGATAATAATGATCCTAAAGGAGCTGCAAGTCCCATTGGGAATAAATTATGAGGATACATATGAGAGGCAATATAAGAACCTGGTACTCTGACTAATGAAATAGCAATAATATTGTGAATAAAGCCAATATAACTCTTTCCATCTGCTGCAAAATAACCACTAAAGCAAAAGTGAATCCCTGCAAATATTGTATCAATAATATAAGAACTGATATATTGGACACCTAGTAAGATTACTATAGTATCTTTAGTAAATAAGCCAAGAAGTGTAGGTGCAGCACATTCTACAATCAAAGCAACAATGATTCCATAAAGAGTAGTAATTATAACCGCATATTTTAATACTGTACGAGCACGTCCGTAGTCTTTGGCACCGATATTTTGTGCAGATAAAGCTGATACAGTCGCAAGCATTGTAGAAGGAATAACAAAGATGGCAGTGATCACCTTTTCTACAATACCTACTGCAGCGGCATCATTTAATCCACGGCTATTCGCAATAATAGTAATGATTATAAAAGCAATCTGAATACATCCATCCTGTATTGCGACAGGAAAGCCTACTTTTAGAATCTGTTTAAATACTTGAGATTGAAGACAAAGGTCTTCTTTTTTGATATGAATGTCAGAAGTACGATATTTCATTGAGATAAGTGCGATAATAACACTCACGCTTTGTGACACAGTGGTTCCAAGTGCTGCCCCTATTGGTCCCATATGAAATAAACCAATAAAGATATAGTCTAAGACAATATTTAATAAACAGGCAATCGCAATAATATACATCGGGCTTTTAGAATCGCCTAAGCCTCTGTATATAGAACTGATGATGTTATAGGCGGTGATGAAAGGAATTCCTATAAAACATATGACAAGATATTGCACAGTTCCTGTCATTGCTTCTTGTGGAACATTGAGTAACACGACAAGTGGTTTTACAAAAATAAGCAATAAAAAAGTAGAAACAATAGAAATACATGCAAAGAGTGTAATCGTATTACCTATCGTTCTTTCTACTAATGTATGATTCTCAGCGCCAACTGCATGACTAATAGAAACAGTAACCCCCATAGCCAGTCCTACAAGAATCGCTGTCAACATATGCATGACCTGACTCCCATTAGAAACAGCTGTAATACCATCTACCGCATTAAACTGCCCCACTATAAATAGATCAGCCATACCATAGAGTATCTGTAAGAAATAAGATAAAAGATATGGAATCGCAAAAAATGCGATATGTTTTAATATATTTCCTGATGTAACGTTATTTTCCATATAAGTCCCCCTTTGTAATCTGAATAGTATCATTAGGTTATATACTATGTAATTGCAAAAGTCAATAAAAAAATATAGGTTTTCCAACGCCCATTTGTTGTCTTTTACCTATATTTTTATTTTATCTCAGCAATAATAGTCACACATTTACAGGAAGATATATAGTGACTTTGTCATGACTCGATTTCTATAAGTTCATAATCTCTAGAACCATATCCTAATGCTTCTGCTGCTTCAATAGTATGAACACCATTTCTTGATTCAATACGTTCAATAAGATGTTCTTTACCTGGATCATCTGAAGCATAGACAAGGTCCAAACATGCCTGATCAATAGCAATAGGATCGGTAGAAATCAAAATACCAATATCTTTCATACATGGATCTTCTGCCACTGCACAGCAGTCACAATCGACTGACATATTCTTCATCACATTGATATATACAATATTGTCTTTAAAATAATCATGAACAGATGATGCAGCATCAGCCATAGATTCTAAGAATAAATCATGATTTGCTGTCCACATATCTTCTGGAACTCCTGCCCCATGTATATACGCTTTGCCATAAGAAGATGCACAACCAATAGAAAGCTGCTTTAAAGCACCTCCATATCCTCCCATTGGATGTCCTTTAAAATGAGACAAGACAAGCATACCATTATAATTTGCAATATCTTTGCCGACATAGTTTTTTTGAATCACTTTACCATTTGGAATACTTAATACAAGATCTGGTCCTTCTGCATCTAATAAGTCAACATCAAAATAACGAGACCATCCATGTTTTTCAATTGTCTTGAGATGTTTTTCTGTTGTATTTCTTGATCCTTCATAAGCTGTATTACATTCTACAACTGTCCCATCAAGATGTCTGATTATAGGAGCCCAGAACTCAGGTTTTAAGAAATTCTGATTTCCTTCTTCTCCTGAATGTAACTTAATCGCAATATGACCTGTTAATTCTTTTCCTAACTTTTCATACATAGTAAGAACCATTTCCGGAGAAATTATACGTGTAAATAATACTTTTGATTTCACTTATATCACCTCTGAAAAAATTATAACGTTAAACTAAAGTTTAAGGTCAAGAGATATTGAAAAACGTTATATTATTTTTTATACTTTTACTGAGGTGATTAGATGGCTTATACAATTAAACAAGTATCAGAAATGATGTCTTTACCTGTTTCTACTATTCGTTATTATGATAAGATGGGACTTATTCCTTTCTTAGAAAAGAATGAATCAGGATATCGTATCTTTAAAGAAAAAGATATTTCTATGCTGCGTATTATTGAATGTTTCAAGAATACAGGTATGAGTATTTCTGAAATGCAACAATATGTAGAAATGGTTAAACGTGGTGATGAATCATTAGAAGAACGTTATCAACTCTTTGTAAGAAGAAAAGAGATTGTATTAGAAGAAATGCGTCAATTAGAAAAACAATTAGAAACAATTGATCATAAACTCTGGTATTATGAAACTGCCATAAAAGCAGGCACAGAAGAGATTCATAAAAAATAATCCTCTCGTATTACAGAGAGGATTTTTTGTATGGAGTTATTCTCCTTCTATTTCTTTAATTAAACATTCATTGCCTTGCAGTAAAACAGTATTCCCACTATGACAATAAGGACATTCTCTGCCATAATCGATTGTAGAATAAGTATTTTGACAGTTATGACAGATTGTAATAGCTTCAATCCATTCATAATCAAGTGTTGAATACTTTAGCAATGACACTTTCTTCTTATAATATTCCCAGCAGTCTACTAAATAGTCTGGTTCAATACCACTGACCCTGCCTATTTGTAAAGTGACCTTGCGTATATCTGTGAGGCTGTTTTCCTGTGCGACATCTTCTAATGTTCTGACAATATGTACGACAATACCTAATTCATGCATCTTTATTTCTTCTTATTACGTAAGATCTTAATCTGTCTTTTTGCAGCATAAGGAAGAATGACCTTCAACTTATCTTCTGATCTTACCATATTGCTTCCTTCTGGAATATCTCGTGTAAGCTTGATTGCATCAAATTCACATTTAGTTGTACATAGACCACATCCAATACATTTATTAGGATCTACTACACTTGTACCACATCCAAGACAGCGTTTTGCTTCTGTTTGTACCTGTTCAGACGTAAATGTAGAACGTAAGTCTCTAAATGTTTCTGTCGCAAGACCCTGTTTAGTACCTGGAATCTGTCTCTTTGAATGATCAAAGTCTAAAGTAATTAAAATATCGTCCTTATCAAGCTGAGTAAACTGGTGTAAGTCTCTACCTAGAGTTAAAGAATGACCTTTATGGACGTAACGATGCATTGATTCAGCAGCTTCTTTACCCTGTGCAATCGCATCAATCGCAAAGCGAGGACCTGTATAGACATCTCCTCCTGTAAAGATATCTTCTACAGAAGTCTGTAAAGTAATGGCATCTGCTTGAATTGTACCATTTGGATTTGTATTGATATCTAATCCTTCTACAGGAATAATATCCTGTCCTACAGATAATAAGACATAATCACATGAATAACTTTCTGTCTGAGTTTCATCATAAGATGGATTAAAAGCACTTGTTTCATCTCTTAAAGAGATACATTTCTTTAATATAATTGTATGATCCTTGATTTCCTGAGGACCCCATCCACAATGCATAGTAATACCTTCATGAATGGCTACTTCTACTTCATCAGGGCTAGCAGGCATATCTTTTTCTGATTCTAAACAGAATAAGTCAACAGACGCTGCACCACTTCTTAAAGCACTTCTTGCCACATCCATAGCCACGTTACCACCACCAATGACAACCACATGACCACTAAGCATATCTTTACTTTCTTCTCTATTGACTTCTCTTAAGAAATCAACACCTGTCATAACATACTCTTCATTCATTCCAGAGATATTTAAGTTCTTACCACCTTGTGCACCAATCGCAAGATAGATGGCTTCATAGCCTTCTTCACGTAATCCATCAATAGTGATATCTTTACCGATTTCTACACCACATCTAAATTCAACGCCCATTGCCTTAAGTACTTCTATTTCTGCATCAATGACATCTTTTTCTAATCTAAATGATGGAATACCATAACGAAGCATACCACCTGGTTTTTCTTCTTTTTCAAAGACAGTGACAGGATAACCCTTGATTCTTAAATAATAAGCAGCACTCATACCAGCAGGACCTGCACCAATAATAGCCATCTTATTAAAATAGAATCCACCCTCTTCATTTTCACATAATGGGATATAGCGTTCTTCCTCATTGAGTTCTCTTTCTGCAATGAACTTCTTGATTTCATCAATTGCGAGAGGGGCATCTAATAATCCACGTGTACATTCCTGTTCACATCTTCTATTACAGATAGAACCACATACGGCAGGGAATGGATTAAAGTCTTTAATAAGCTTTAAAGCATCCATGTAACGTCCAACACTAGCCATCTTGATATAGCCCTGTACAGGAAGATGAGCAGGACAAGCTGTTTTACAAGGAGCAGTTCCTGTTTCATGACAATTAATTTTGGCTGTATCTCTAAAATCAGGATTCCAATGGTCCTGTCCCCATTTAATCATATCTGGTAATTCCACCTGTGGGTATTCAATAGGTCCCTGTTTTGTACAAAGTTTCTGACCAAGCTTTGCAGCTCCTACTGGACATACTTCTACACACTTACCACAGGCTACACACTTGCTGACATCCACATGTGCACGATATGCACTTGCAGACATATTTGGTGTATTAAAGAGCTGACTTGTTCTTAATGCATTACATACACCTGCTGCACAGTTACAAATCGCAAAAATCTTATCTTCACCGTCAATATTTGTAATCTGATGAACATAGCCTTTTCTTTCACATCTTTCTAATGTTTCAATAACGTCTTCATAAGTACAGTAATGACCACCTTTATTTGTCTCTACAACATAATCAGCCATATCACCAACCGCAATACATACATCGACTTCAATATCACCTGTCCCTTCTCCTCGAACTCTTTGTTGTCTACGACATGAACATGGAGATAAAGCATACTTATCATACTTATTCAACCAATGAGAAATCTTTTCTACAGACACTGCTTCCTGATTGGCTTCAATAGATTTTTCTACTGGAATAACATGCATTCCAATACCAGCCCCTCCTGGAGGCACCATTGGAGTCACCTTTTCTAGTGGTAATCTTGTCATCTGTTCGAAGAAATCAGTCACAACTGGATGTTCTTTGACTAAATCATTATTCATCACCATGAATTCTGCAGAACCAGGGACAAACTGAGGTATCACATATTGTTTATGATGATCTTCATTTTCCCAGTTATATTCAATCATCCCTATATCACATACTTCTTTTAATACACGTTCAACACGTTCTTCTTCCCAACCTGTTCTTTTAAGAATTTCTTCAAAAGACATAGGTTTGCGTACTTCAAAAAATAAACATAAATTACATTGTTCATCATTCAAGATTTCACTTAAACATTTGTATTCAGGATCATCCTCTTTAAGTTTCTTGAACTTCACTGGTATTCGGTCTGTAATACGTCTTGCAAGTCTATCAATATTATCTCTATAGGCCATTGTTTTATACCTTCCATTCTCTTATACGTGTTAAAAGGTAATCACACCAAGACTTGACTCCTTCTCCGCTTTTTGCACATATTTCAAACACCTTTGCATTCTTATTACGATAATGAATATTCTCTTTACACTTTTCTATATCGAAATCAAAGTAAGGAAGAACATCCACTTTATTAATAAGTACTACATCACATACTTCAAACATAAGCGGATACTTTAAAGGCTTATCATCCCCTTCTGGCACACTCAATATCGCAATATTTAAAGAGGAACCTGTATCAAATTCCGCAGGACATACCAAATTTCCTACATTTTCTAATACTGCAAGATCTAGATTTTCCATTCCTAATTCATGTAATCCCTGTCTTGTCATATCCGCATCCAAGTGACACATGCCTCCTGTGTGTAATTGTATTGTACGTACACCATACTGGCTAATAGTGTGCGCATCCACATCACTATCAATATCTGCTTCCATAACACCAATATTCACTTCATCTTTGATTGTTTCAATAGTACGTGATAATGTGGTTGTCTTCCCTGAACCTGGACTAGACATGATATTAAGTAAGAAAACACCCTTCTTTTTGCATTCCTTTCTTAATAAATCGGCATCCTTATTATTATCTTCAAATATACTCTGTTTTACTTCTATAACCTTATACATATGTAAACCCCTTTCATTGATATTCTAATAGATTTCTTGAACAGAGTAAACAGAACAAAACAAACATCTGACAAAATAAAAAAACTGTAAGGAATGCTTACAGTTAATCTTCAGTAGATGTTCTTGAACCAATCAAATGATTTTCCATATCTTCAAACATTTCTCTAACCGTCATAGGTTTCTGTCCTGTTAATTTTTCAAAATCATTTGTGAATGTAGACATCTGACCTAAACGAATGGCGCGTCCAAATGTCACCATACCATCTGAACAGAATGGGAAGTTACTCGCTGTCTGTGCCCACATATCTTCTGTAGTTCTTGGAACACCAATAGAATCAAAGAATGCATACATTTGTTCATCAGTGATTTCGACATACTTTACGTTATGACCAGTGACTTCATTCGCAATCTGGACATACTGACCAACAGTAAGCAGTTCTGGTCCATTGATGTCGATCACCTGATCTTCTAAATCACTCATAGCGGCATATGCGCATGCAAGAGCACAATCATCTCTAGAAACAAAAGCCATCTTTCCATTACCCATATTAATTGCAAGTTCATTATCTGTATTCTCATAAGCGTTCACATAGCTAGAAATCATTGCTTCTGCATACTGTGAGTCTCTTAAGAATAGATAATGAATAGGCTGCTCTTTTACATAGGCTTCAAACCACACATGGTCATTCACTTCATATGTATCAATATCCTTTTCACCTGCACCTACAATTGAAGTATAAACAACTTTATTTACCCCTGCTTTCACAGCTGCATCTAATGCAGTTTGCTGTGCCTTTCTTCTTTTTGGTCCTACAAAAGGCATAGAAATAAGAACCATAGTATCTACACCAGTAAAAGCCTGTACCAATCCTTCAGGATTGTTGAAATCTGCCACTCTCTTTTCTACATCAATGTCAGCATACTTTTCTAATCCTTTTTCACTAGGAGCCGCAAAAATTAAATCTTCATGTGGCCACTTTTCTAAAAGAACCTTTGCAGCCTTGCTGCCGAAATTACCATCAACACCATTTAATAATATTTTTTTCATCTTTGTTCGCCCTCTTTTCTTGTTATTATATTAACAAGGATCATTGAAAAATCATAGTGATGAAAAAACAAGAGAGCTCTATAAGTTAAACTTATAGAGTTTTAAAGTAATGAATTGCTTCATCAATGAACTGCTGACATATAGATGAAACATTGTCTTTATAAGCAATGACACAGTCATTGTGATGATGTGTTTTAGAAATAGGTATAGCCTTAACTAGTGCATTATTATTAACATCCATAGAACAGATTCCTATTCCTTTACCTAAAGACACTTGAACAATAAAGTCTTCAAAGGAATCAACCTCTTTTACGATATGAGGTTTATAGCCATCCTGTTTACATGCATTTAAGAAATCCTTATAGAATATTCTTCCTAACTTCTTAGACATAACTATGAAGGATTCATTCTTTAACTCATCTATTGTGATATACTTCTTACGAGAAAAAGGATGGTTCAAAGAACATATAACCCCCATCTGATATTGAAATAATGAAGTATAGTGAATATAAGGATCGTGTGTAAAGTCACTTTCTAATCCAAAAGCAACATCTGTTTTTTCAATCGATAAGTTGGTATATGTTTCTTCAAACGTACCTTCTACAAGATCAAATTCTACATTTGGATGATTATATTTAAATTTGTTGATGATATGAATAATTGAATTATTCTGCTGTAATTGTGTAAGTCCTATTGTAATCTTTTGATGTTCTTCATGGATTGTTCTTAATAACTCTTCTGATTCTTCTTTGAGTTTAATGCAGCCTTCATAAAATATCTTCCCAGCAGATGTCAATTGTGGCTTATAACCTGTTCGATCAAATAATTGTATATTCAGTTCGTTCTCTAATAATGTAATCTGTTGAGAAACAGCGGATTGTGATAAAAGAAATGATCTAGCTGCCGATGAGAAAGAGCCCTTCTCTACTACTTCTATAAAATACTCTATTTTTCTGTCTAACATATGCTTCACCCTTTTTCTTATTATACATGATTTTCATTAAAATCATTCAAAATAATGGTGTATTTGGTGTATAATAGCACAGGTATTCAAAGGAGAAAGATTATGATATTAGAACAAATAGATGAAAACTTATTAAAAATTGCGAATGAATCTGATGTTGTATTAAAAGACATTTATGAAAAGATTGATGATGTTTGTTTCTATAACTCAAACAGAGTTCTTTCTGCATTTATTGAGAATAATGTCAGCTATTCTGATTTTGCGGACATGAATGGATATGGCAGCTATGATTCAGGAAGAGATAAGCTAGAAGCTATTTTCGCAACTATTCTTGGATGCGAAGATGCATTAGTTAGACCACAGATCATGAGTGGTACAAATGCGCTTTATTTAACTTTATCTGCTTTACTTAAGCATGGTGATACAATGATTTCATTATCTGGAGCACCTTATGATTCTTTACAGGAAATGATTGGTATTTCAGGAGAATCTAGTCAATCATTAAAGGCTCATGGTGTATCTTATGAACAGATTGATTTAGTTGATAATGATTTTGATGATGATAAAATCGTAGAACGTTTAAAGAAGAATGATGTTAAACTTGTAGAAATCCAGAGATCTAAGGGTTATTCTTCACGTTTATCTTTAACACTTTCTAAACTTGAACGTATTATTACTAAGATCAGAGAAGTCAATAAGGATGTTATTATCATGGTAGATAACTGCTATGGTGAACTTGTAGAAAAGAAGGAACCAGGACATATCGGTGCTGATATCGTTGTAGGGTCTTTAATGAAGAACCTAGGTGGAGGTATTGCTCCTACTGGTGGTTATATTGCAGGTAGAAAAGATTTAATCTTTATGTGTGCTGAAAGATTAACTGCACCTGGTATTGGTAAAGATCTAGGCGCTAACTTTAATATGAATAATACATTCTTCAAGGGTGTATTTATGGCTCCTAATGCAGTAAAGAACGCTTTAAAGAGTGCTGTATTTAGTGCTTATATGTTAGAAAAACTTGGTTTTAATAATGTTTCTCCAAGATATAATGAAGAAAGAACTGATATTATTCAGACATTAGAACTTGGTACAGAAGAAAACCTTGTTAAGTTTACTCAGGCTATTCAGAATAGTTCTCCAATTGATTCATTTGTTGCCACTATGCCTGCACCAATGCCTGGTTATCCACATGATGAAGTAATGGCTGCTGGTACATTTACTTCTGGAAGTACAATTGAATTAAGTGCAGATGCACCTGTTGTTGCACCTTATACACTTTATATCCAGGGTGGTTTGACATTAGAATATAGTAAACTTTCTATTCTATTCGCCCTTACAAATATCCTAAAGAAATAACACGAAAGGTCCTGATTGATTTCAGGACCTTTTTTAACAGCTGCCTTTCTGACCGCCATCTATTCTTATAATTGTATTGTTGATGAAATTCGCTTCATCACTAATAAGAAACTTCACAAGATAAGCCACTTCTTCTGGTTTGCCATAACGGTTCACCATAATCTTTTCCTGTTCCTCTTTTAAGAATTCTTCGTCATATCCATCTAGTTCATTGTCTGTTCCAATGAATCCTGGTGCGATAGCATTCACATTAATATATGGCCCATATTCAAAGGCAAGATTATGTGTTAATGAGATCAATGCCGCTTTAGAGGCATCATAATCAATACACATTGGATAATAAGTATTGATGCCATTAGTAGAAGAAATATTAATAATACGTCCATATTCCTGATCAAGCATATGTCTATAGACACGCTTACTACAATTAAATGCCCCTACGACATTGACATCCAATGTCTTTCTAAACTCATCTGCTGTCTTAAGATGAAAGAGATTGGATAAATCAACAGCAGCATTATTAATAAGAATATCAACACCACCCCATTGATCTTCTATTCGAGAAATCATCTGATCAACTTCTTCTTCCTTTGATACATCCGCCTGAATAGTCATCACACGTACATCATAATTCTTTTTAATCTCTTCTTCTAATAAAACCGCTGCTTTATTAGAAGTAAGGTAGTTGATCACTACATCATAATGGTTTTTCGCAAGTTCTAATATGATGGCTTTCCCTATCCCCTGAGCGCCACCAGTCACAAGTACAACTTTATTCATATGTGAAAAAAGAGCTTATATTAAGCTCTTCCTGCGTATTTTCCATCAGATGAGAAGACAACGATTTCTTCGCCTTCTTCAATAAACTGAGGTACTCTTAATGTTAGACCAGTATTAGTGACAGCATCCTTAGTCTGGTTAGATGGTGCACCTTTAATAGCTGGGTCTGTCTTAGCAACAGTTAATTCAACTTTTTCTGGGATAGATACTGATAATAAATCACCTTCAAAGAACATAAGAGATGCTTCTCTTCCTTCTACGATGAAATATTTATTGAATCCGATCTGTTCTTCTGATAATTCATAAGTATCATATGTTTCCATATCCATGAAATAATAAGTAGAATCAGCTTCATATGAGTACTGTGCTGTTTTCTTTTCAATGTTAGCAGCTTCGAATTTTGTTGAAGCGTTGAAGTTTCTGTCCTGTGTAGAACCAGTCTTTAAGTTCTTCATCTTAGTCTTTAAGATAGCAGCACCTTTACCAGGTTTTACATGTTGGAAGTCTAAAACAACCCAAGGATCACCATCAACGATTAATGTAAGTCCAGTTCTAAAATCTCCTGCAGCAATTGCCATAATAATCACTCCTGTTTCTATATATTTTTACTAACCTATTGTAGCAGTTTTATAGCTTTCTCTCAAGTTATAGAGAAATTTAATTAGAATAAAGATAGTTTTTCGTTTGTTTTCTGGTGTTCTCTAATATATTTAGTCCATTTAATATAACCATAAGTTGTATTAGTGAAGTAACCAAGTTTAAGAATTAATAATACATACTGTCCAGATAAGATGTTAATAATAGCTTCTAACCCAGCACAGATATACCATGCAATCCACTGTTCTCTTAATCTGAAGAAGATAAATAAACCATTCGCAATACCTACTGCAGAGGCGCAGGCATCAATATAAATGATCCATGTTTCTAAAGTCTTGTTTGTATAGAAATCAGTTGCGATATCTAAACCACTGATGAAATAACCAACAACGATAGTCCATACAATGATACCTACAATAACAAGTACTTCTTGGTAACCTTTTAGTTTTCTTACCATTGTCAATTCATCTTCTTCTTCATCTTTATGCTTAGACCAGTTGATATAACTGATGATATCAATAGGTAGCCAGAAGAATAATGTAGTAACCATTGTTGCAAAACGATACATTAATACAACACACATTGCGATTTCCGCAATTTCTACAGCAACAGATACTAAGAAGTTGTAACGAGACTGTTTAGAAATGAGTAATTCACATAAGATATTTAAGAATGTATCTAAAAGATACAATAACATGATAACAATACCATTAACACCATTTGCACTTTCTTCTGGGAAAGCAACAGCGAAAATAGTAGCTAAGAGCATGATAGACATGAACCAGCTCTTTTCATATGTTGTAAACTGTTTAGAGAATAACAACATTAAAGCCAATGATAAGCTTAAGATAAATAAAGAAGATGCAAGGTTAAAGATGTACATAGTCTTATTTGCCATTACCTGCTTATAAGAATGTTTAACTTCTTTCTGACTCACATCTTTGTGATCAAAGTATAAGTCAGTTCCATTACTTGTCTTGAATTCATAAGCAGTAATAGTCTTATTCTTTAACTGTGTATATTCTTCATAAGAATAAGAAACAACAAGCTGTTTGTCACCTTTACTATATGTAACATCACATACTGTGTTGTCTGAACTATAGTCTTCATCCTGTGTATTTCTTTTCATTACAATGCTTTGTACATAATCCACTTTACCAGGATCAGAATGTACTTCTTTAAGACCTACACAAAGAGAAATAATTGAACCTAACACTAACGCAATGAGAACAATAATTTCAGCTGTTCTTAGTTTCTTTCTAGGTTCGATGTTGTTTTTAAAAAATTGAATCATACTACAAACTCCCCTTTAATTTTAAAATCAGTATTTAAAAAAATACTTCACAATTATAATAAATAACCACTTAAAATGATAGGTTTTTTTGTAAAGTTTATCGTATTTCTTTTAACATTTCTTCAGGTGTAATATCAAACAAGCTTGCAAGCGCTATAAGATTAGTTGTACTTGGATCAGAAGAGCCATTTTCCCATTTAGAGACTGCCTGTCTAGATACACCAAGTGTTTCTGCCACAAATTCCTGAGTCATCTGACATTCCATGCGGTGCTTTTTAATCACACCTCCTAGTGTTTTTGCATACTCCTCTTTTTCTTCACGTACAGGCTTTGACTTAATATATTTTCTTAATGCGACAATGAGTAAGTAAACGACATAGATGATCACACCCCAGATAATAAGTGCAGGTATAAGTACTAATATTGAATTTTCATTTTGAATTCCCTCCTCACATCAAATATAGCTTAATATTGATAGTTGCGCTATCAACTATCAAGCAACTAAAAAAAAGAAGGCAATGCCTTCTTAACGCATACAAATATAAACAAGATATGCTGTATAAATAGCAAGCATCACAATACCCTGCCACTTAACAAGTTCTTTCTTCTTCCATGCAAATACCCATACAAGAGTACTTACTGCAATTAGAATAAATGTATCAATGATATTTTCAGCAATGATGGCAACTGGACTAATTACCCCGGCAATACCTAATACAAGTAAGATATTAAAGATATTCGAACCAATCACGTTACCTAAAGCCATATCGATTTCATTCTTTCTAGCAGCGACAATAGAAGTCACAAGTTCAGGTAGACTTGTACCTAAAGCCACAATAGTTAAACCAATCAAGTTCTGACTTAAGCCTAGCATTGTCGCAATAGCTGTAGCACCTTCTACAACGAAGTCTCCACCAAATTTAATAGCAGCTGCACCACCAACAATATAGACAATACACTGCCATACTGGTAATAGCTTGATTTCTTCATTATCGTCTTCGCTTAATGCTTTATTTCTTGCCTGTAATGCTGAGTGGATCATCCATCCTAAATATGCTGCAAATAATACAATAAAGATTGCACTATCTACTCTACCTAGCATATTATCTAAACCAAATACAAGTAATAAAGCAGCACAGATAATAGAGAATGGGAATTCTTTCTTTAATGTATCTGTAGAGACTGCAAGAGGTACAAATAGTGTACATACACCACATACAACCATTAAGTTAAATAAGTTAGATCCTACTACATTGCTGACTGCAAGAGCGTTGTTGTTGCTCATTGAAGCAGTGACACTGACTGCACATTCAGGTAAGCTTGTACCCATGGCAACAATTGTAAGTCCAATGATCATTGAAGGGACTTTTAATCTTTTTGCGACAGAAGAACTTCCATCTACAAAGAAATCTGCGCCTTTAATCAATAATATAAAACCAACAATTAATATAGCTAATTTCATCAAAGTATCAATCATTTTTTCTCTTCCTTTATATATAAACTGATTAATAATCTAACATTTTATCCTACTGCTAGTCAATAGTATCCAACAATTGAAATATATCTAACTATCATTTAATTTAGCTGCTTCATTTACGTTTTCCTTTGATGACTCTATTTTATGTAAAAGAAGGATGTAAAAAATCCACCGAAGTGGATTATGCTCTGTTTAATTCATCTATCATTGCGCTTCTGTTTTTATATTGGATCTTCCATTTCTTGATGATTTCATCAACGACTTTATCACCGCCGACAATAGATTTCATGATTCTTAACTCTTCTACAATTTGGTAATAATGCTTTCTGCTCCCAGTAGATTCAGCCTGCTTTTCAACATTTTCTCGATATATCTGAAGCAGCTGTTCAGGATATTTCTCACTAAGCAAATCAGTATATTGATGCAGCAAATATTTATCGTCACTTCTAAAAAGAACGTCTAAAAGCTGTTCATATAGTTGCTCTGTTTCTAATATTTCACATAAGAACCTTCCAGGAGTAAGCTGTTCAATTATAGAGTCTCTTTCCTTGATCCATTCTTTATCAGAAAAGAGACTTCTCAGCTCAACATAATCCTCTAAATTAGTATCAATAGAGTAGACAAGAAACAATGTTAATATTGTAATTAATCATTATTTCTGCGCC
>ERZ831634.1877-NODE-1877-length-20164-cov-11.393804_pt1 | contig 20164 bp, 16 predicted proteins | sample MGYA00519953_ERZ831634 | MGnify/ENA primary metagenome ERZ831634 (study PRJEB31850, sample SAMEA3708718) | human gut metagenome | biome: human gut; feature: human-associated habitat; material: faeces | place: China | collected 2014 ... | reverse complement strand
CAGGCTCCTTATCTCCCTTGAATCCCAAGAACGTCTCGAACGGAATATCAAAACCGTCCTTGACCATCGGATGTCCGCAGACCGGACACACCTTATCCGGCATATCACATCCCGCCATACCTCCGTACTTTTTCACTTCCTCCGAATCAAAATCATAATAATGACAGTTCGGGCAGGAATAATGGGGACTTAGCGGGTTTACCTCCGTGATACCGGACATGGTGGCAACGAAGGACGAACCTACCGAGCCTCGTGATCCAACCAGATACCCGTCCTCGTTGGATTTCCATACTAATTTCTGCGCAATGATGTACATGACCGCGAATCCGTTGGAGATAATGGAATGCAGCTCCCGCTCCAGACGGTCTACAACGATCTTCGGTAGATTTTCACCGTACATCTCATGGGCGCGGTTGTAACAGATGTTTCGCAGCGTCTCATCAGACTTGTCGATGACCGGCGGACACTTATCCGGCCGCACCGGCGCGATCGGCTCACACATGTCGGCGATCATTCTCGTATTCGTGACAACGACCTCGTAACACTTGTCACTTCCCAGATACTCAAACTCTGAGAGCATCTCTTCCGTTGTCCGCAAGAACAACGGAGCCTGTTCATCCGCATCCTTAAATCCCATTCCGGCCATCAGGATCTTCCGGTAGATCGCGTCATCCGGATCCATAAAATGCACATCGCAGGTCGCACACACCGGCTTGTTAAACTGCTCGCCGAGGGAAACGATCTTCCGATTGATATCCATCAGGTCATCCACCGTCTTCACCGTGCTCTTCTCATCCCTCAGCATAAACATGTCGTTTCCAAGAGGCTGGATCTCCAGATAATCGTAGAACTTCACGATCTTCGCAAGCTCCGCATCCGGCACGCCCCGCAGGATCGCCTGATAAAGCTCCCCCGCCTCGCAGGCCGATCCGATGATCAGCCCCTCTCTGTACTGGTTCAGCACACTTTTCGGGATCCTCGGCCTCCTTGAAAAGTATCTCAGGTGGGACCAGGAAACAAGACGGTACAGGTTTACACGCCCCAGATCATTCTTTGCAATGATGATGACATGATATGTCGGCATCTTCATGATCGTCTCATCACTCACATGGCTGAATTTCTCCAGCTGGTCGAGATTTGTCATATCATGCTGTTTTTTTAACATTTCCACGAATTTCAGGAAAATTCCGGCAGTTGCCTCCGCATCGTCCACGGCACGGTGATGGTTCTCCAGGGAAACACCCAATGCCTTCGCCACCGTATCCAGCTTAAACCGGTTCAGGTTCGGAAGGAGCACCCGCGCCAGAGTCACCGTATCGAGGACGGTCGGATCAAAGGGCAGCCCTAAAAGTCCTGCATTGTGGGAGATAAAGCTCACATCGAAGGACGCATTGTGGGCCACAAGAGCCGCATCCCCCACAAACTCGAGAAATCTCGGCAGCACCTTGTCCACCGTATCCGCCCCCATGACCATGGCATCGTTGATTCCAGTCAGGCGCTCAATATCAAACGGGGATCGGAACCTCCGGATTCACAAACTCATCCATCCTGTCGATGATCTCGCCATTTCTCACCTTCACGGCACCAATCTCGATGATCTTATTCTTTGTCGGCGAGAATCCCGTGGTCTCGATATCGAACACCACGTACTCGCCGTCGAGACTCTGGTTTCTGGAATTGACGACCATCTCCTTCATATCATCGACAAGGTACCCCTCAACTCCGTAGAGGACCTTAAAAGTATCCCCTTTGTCAAGGGCATGGTTCGCGTCCGGGAACGCCTGGACACAGCCATGATCCGTTACCGCCAATGCCGGCATCCCCCACTTTTTCGCCCGTTTCACGAGGTCCTTCACCTCGGAGACACCATCCATATCGCTCATCTTCGTATGGCAGTGCAGCTCCACGCGCTTCTCCGGGCTGGTGTCTGCACGTGTGGACGTAAAATCCGCAATCTTTTTGATGCCGACCACAGAACCGATCGTAAGCTCACTGTCGAACTTGTCGATCGTCGTCACTCCCTTGATCTTTAAAAACGCTCCCTTTGCCAGTCCCCCTTCAAGCAGTTCCTGCAGCTGATCGTTTCTGGTAAAGATTTTTAATACAATCGAATCGGTAAAATCCGTCACGGACATAATCACGATCGTCTTCTCATTCCGGATCTCCCTGGTCTCTAACGTCATGACCTGGCAGCGGATCGTCACCTCTCCCATCTCTCCCACAATCTTCTCGATCGCGATCGGTTCATCCTCAAAATCACGCCCGTAGATCACATCCGGATTGTCGGATCGCTTCAGGGCACCCTTTTCAAAACTGCCGCCCTTACGAAACTCTCCTTTTTTGAATTCTCCGCGCTTGAACTCGCCACGGCCGCCACCCTGGAAACTCTTGGTCACGCCACCTGCCGGTTCGCTTTTTGCCTTGCCGGAATCGTCTGCCTTTTTCGCCTCCGGGCTCTGTGTATTTTCCTGCTCTGTGTCCTGCGCAGGCGCTGTGCTGTCCACAGTCTCTTCCTTCCTGCCTCTGGTGCGGCTGTAGATGGCATCTACCTTCATGCGGATCTTAGCTTCCTCTTCCTCCTTGAATCTTCCGGTCTCTTTTTCCACATAGGCTGCATGGAGCTTCACAGAGAATCCACAGCGTTCCACCAGTATCTTCTCAAGGATCTGTAATATCTCTCCTTCCATACTGCGGTTCAGCACCGTATCCTCCATCGTTATCAGCATTTCATTGTCCGCAGGATACTCGATTTTGGCCGTTTTCAGAGCATTATACTGAATATGGCTGTATTCCCGAAATTCCTCCAGAATACTTTCTTTATAGATATCCATCAGCTTTTCCGGATTGTATTGGGAAGAAAGTTCAAATTTTTCGTATATTTTTACCGTCAGGTTGGCATCCGGAAACAACTGCTTTTTAATCTCCTGTTCCGCGGTCCAGATATCTGCTTTCTGAATCAGACGGGTACTTTTTAAATACACCCGAAGAAAGTCTCTGCGCTTTGTCGCCGAGACTCTCTCTACTTCTGTCTGACCCATCAGGTCATGAATATCCGTATTCAACTGTAAATTCGGAAATACTTCAAAAAAAGGTTTACTCATCTATTTTAACTCCAATGATCCAATTCCTCTTTTAAGGCGGGGAGCAGCTGATCCTCCGGAAGCTTTTTTATAATCTCACCGTGTTTGATCAACAGTCCTTCTCCGATGCCGCCCGCTACTCCCAGATCCGCTTCTTTTGCTTCTCCGGGACCGTTTACCACGCAGCCCATGACTGCCACCTTAATATCCAGCGGATAATCTTCCACCAGCTTTTCCACCCTGGTTGCCAGGTCGATCAGATTGATCTGGGTTCTGCCACAGGTAGGGCAGGATACGACTTCGATTCCGCCCTTTCTGAGTCCCAGGGTACGCAGGATCAGCTTCGCGGACTTGATCTCCTCCACAGGGTCTCCGGTCAGGGATACACGGATCGTGTCCCCGATGCCCTGGCTTAAGATCAGGGACAGACCAATGGCAGATTTAATATTGCCGCTGTTGACTGTACCGGACTCAGTAATGCCCACATGCAGCGGATATACAGTCTTCCCTGCCAGCAGTTCATGGGCTTTCACGCACATTAATACATCCGAAGACTTGATACTGATGACCAGATTGTCATATCCTAAGTCTTCGATCATGTGCACCTTATCCAGTGCGCTCTCCACAATGCCCTCAGCTGTCACACCACCGTATTTCTCTATTAACGGCTTCTCCAGGGAGCCGCTGTTGACACCGACACGTATGGGGATATTCCGCTCCTTCGCCGCATCCACCACAGCCTTCACCCGCTCCGTACTTCCGATATTGCCGGGGTTGATACGTATCTTGTCCGCACCGTTCTCGATGGCAGCCAGAGCCATACGGTAGTCAAAATGAATATCCGCTACCAGAGGAATATGAATCTGCTTCTTGATCTCACGGATGGCTGCTGCCGCCTCTAAGGTAGGTACCGTACAACGGATGATCTCGCAGCCTGCCTTTTCCAGTCGCAGGATCTGTTCCACCGTAGCTTTCACATCTTCCGTCTTCGTATTGGTCATGGACTGGATGGCGATAGGATTGCCGCCGCCGATCTTACGGTCTCCGATCTGTATGACTTTTGTATGCATTCTGTAAGTATCTTTATCGTTCATAGGGTTACCCTGCCTTTCTTGCGTCTGTATTCTTAACTATACCCCCGATCTAAAACCCTTGTCAATTCGCAGAAGTACCAAAATACCCCGGGGTATTCTGCTTTACATATCCCATCAGTTCCAATTCCATCAGTCTCCGGTGCAACGTGACAATATCTATATATTCTCCTTTCTTCCATGCCTCCTGCAAAATAATCTCCGTCGATTTCGGCACACAATCCAACAATTTGTACACCTGACACAAAGGCTCCTCCAGCTTTTCTATCCGTTTCCGGCTCTTTCGTCTGCCTCTTATTTTCTGCGCCGGATCCGGCGATGAAAGCTCCTGCTTTTCTTCCCAGTTCCTCAAAAATTCCTCCGTAAAGCTCTCCGGTGACAGGAACACCCCCGCCCCCTGTGTCAGCAGGCGGTTACAGCCGTCACTGAGTCTGTCCGTGATTCTGCCGGGAACCACATAAACATCCTTCCCCTGCTCCAGCGCCATATCCACGGTAATTAACGTCCCACTTTTCTGTCTGGCTTCTATGACGATCAACGCATCCGCCAACCCGCTGACGATACGGTTCCTCGGGGGAAAATATGCCGGCAGTGCCTTTGTCCCCGGCGCATAAGTGGACAACAGACCCCCTTTTTGTATCAGTTCCTCGTACAATTTCCTGTTCTGTCTGGGATAACAGATATCCACTCCGCATCCCAGCACTCCATAGGATGTCCCTCCTGCCAAAAGCGCTGCCTGCTGGCTGATCCCATCGATTCCCCTTGCCATTCCGCTGATGACCTGTATTCCCTGACTACCGAGGTATCTGCCCAGTTCTTCCGCCACAAAACGTCCGTATTCCGAACACTCTCTGGCTCCGATGACTGCCACCGACGGCTGTTTCTGTTCCGGTAATTTTCCTTTATAAAACAAGCCGTAGGGTGGGTCCGGTATTTCCAGCAGTTTCTGTGGAAATCCCTCTTCCTCCTGTAATACCAGTCCGATCTGTTTTTCTCCTAAGCTGTGATATTCTTCTTCAAGATTACCGCTTTTTTTCTGTCTGTCCATATACTCCACAACAGAATCACTCAATATCTCCCTCCAGCCGGCGGTACCGGCTTCATAGACTCCCTGCGGGTCCCCGAATCTGCTTAGCAGCTGACCGGCTCTTACCCCGCCGATCATGGGAATACTGCATATAAAATAAGCATACATTCTCTCCGTCTCTGTCATCTCCGGCTCTCCCTTCTATCCCCAGTACTCTCCGGAGGGGCGATAGCAGGCTGCCTCCAGAAGATGTTCTTTTGCAATGTTTTCCTGTTCCTCCAGATCTGCAATCGTTCTGGCGGTCTTCAAAATCCGATGATATGCCCTGGCGCTCAGTTCCAACGTATGGTACAGCTGTTCCATGACATTTTTCTCCGTTTCTCCCAGACTACAATAATGATCCACATCTGCCGATGATACATCCCCATTGAAGCGATACTCTGTTCCCGCATACCTCTTCTCCTGCATTTTTCTGGCTCTTTCGATTCTCTCCCGCATCTGTTCACTGCTTTCTCCTGTGATTTTTGTCTGTAAATGCAAAATATCCACCGGTTGCAGTTCCACGCACAGATCAATACGGTCCAATAGCGGTCCCGATACTTTTCCGAGATATTTTTCTATCTGCGGCTGTGTGCAACGGCATTTGTTCCGATCTGGATAATATCCGCAGGGACAGGGGTTCATGGCAGCCACCAGCATAAAATCCGACGGAAAAGTTACCACTCCCGACGCCCTGGCAATCTGTACCCTGCGTTCTTCCAACGGTTGCCGCATACTGTCCAGCACCGTCCGCTGAAATTCAGGAAGCTCGTCCAAAAATAACACGCCCCGATGTGCCAGAGATACCATTCCGGGTCTGGGATAGGCATTTCCGCCGCCGATCAGTGCCGCTGCAGTGACTGTATGGTGAGGTGCGTAAAAAGGTCTCTCCGTGATCAGCGCCTGTTCCGGAGTAAGTAACCCCGCCACACTGTAAATACTGGTTACCTCCAGACTCTCCTCCAGTGTAAGGGGCGGTAATATCCCCGGAATTCTCCCGGCAATCATGGATTTTCCCACCCCCGGCGGTCCCATCATCAGCAGGTTATGGAATCCCGCTGCCGCGATCATTGCACCTCGCCTGGCACTCTCCTGCCCCGACACCTCTTTAAAGTCTCCTCTTCTGTCTGCTTTCTTTTTCTGTAACAGTTCTTCTGCCCGGATCCTGGGTTTGTATATTTTTTCATTTTCCGCATCCGGATGCAGCAGAGCCATAATAAGCTCTCCCAGTTCCCCGACACCCCATACCGTAATCCCCGGGATCACCGCTGCCTCCAATGCGTTTTCCCGGGGAACGATCACTCTGCCGATTCCCTTGTCTGCTGCTTCCCGAACAATAGGCAGCACTCCTTTGACTCTTTTGATCTCACCGTTCAGTCCCAGTTCTCCCAAAAACAGCGTATCCCGTACCGCCTCCTCCGTGAGAAGCTCCATATCTTTTAACAAGCCTACAGCAATAGGCAGATCAAATGCCGTTCCGTCCTTACGCCTGCCTGCCGGTGCAAGATTCACTGTTATATGGCAGGGCGGAATCTGAAACCCCGAATTTTTCATAGCGACACACACTCTCTCCCGGGATTCTCTCACCTCACTCCCCAAAGAACCCACCATCTGAAAAGAGGGCAATCCCCCAGCCAGATCCACCTCCACGCGGACCAGATACGCTTGCAATCCGCAGACTGCACCGGAATCAATTGTCGAAAACATAAACTACCTCCTTGTATATAAATTTTGTGATAAATATTGGGTAACCAACGAAATGCAGAAACTCTGCGAAATGCCCGATGGGCAATAAAAGAATTTTGTATTAGAAATTTTCCTTGGAAATTAGCTTTTCGAAATTTGATTTCCGCAACGATTCAGAGCCTGTTCTCATTCCTATGAAGCGGGACTCTGAATCGTTAACGGTGATTATCATTTTATGATCCTCAGGATCAGATCTTATTTTCCATGCTGTCCGGATCCTGTGCGAACTGGATGGCCTGCTCTCTATCGATCTTGCCTTCAAAATACAATTGGACAATTGCCTCGTCCATGGTGATCATCCCCAGCTTGCGGTTGGTCTGCATGACACTTGCCAGCTGATGGGACTTTCCCTCACGGATCAGATTGCGTACTGCATGGTTCGCATGCATGACCTCAAACGCCGCTACACGATGTTTTCCGTCTGCCGTAGGTATCAGCTGCTGGGAAATAACGGCTTCCAGTGTATTGGACAGCTGTACCCGGATCTGTTGCTGCTGGTGCGGCGGGAATACATCAATGACACGGTCTACCGTGCTGGCTGCACCGATGGTATGCAATGTGGACAATACCAGATGTCCCGTCTCCGCCGCGGTGATCGCTACACTGATCGTCTCAAAATCACGCATTTCTCCCACGAGGATAACATCCGGATCTTCACGGAGAGCTGCCCTTAAGGCATTGGCATAATTGTTGGAATCAATACCGATCTCACGCTGATTGACCATGGACATTTTATGCTGGTGCAGGTACTCTATGGGGTCCTCCAGGGTAATCACGTGAGCATCCCTGTTATTATTGATCTTATCTATAATGGCAGCAAGTGTGGTGGATTTACCGCTTCCGGTAGGGCCGGTGACCAACACCAGTCCACGTTTGCGCTGATACAGATCAATCACCGATTCCGGTACTCCCAGTTCTTCCGGTGAAGGTACCTTGGTTCCCACCAGACGGAATGCCAGGGCAACAGATCCCCTCTGTTTATACGCATTGACACGATAACGTCCACAGTTCGGAATAGAGAACGACATATCATATTCTCCCCGTTCCTCAAAACGCTCCCTCTGCACTTCTGTCATGATGTTGACCAGCACCTCCAGGGTATCCGCAGGCAGCATTTTGGGATAATCCATCGTGATCAGATTACCGTTCACCCGCATTTTGGGAGGAATACCTACCGTAAGATGCACATCACTTGCTCCGGCTTCTTTGGCAGCTCTGAGTATTTCTTCGATTGTCGGCATATTTTTTCCTCATTTCTTATTTCTTCAGTATATATCTGTTATCCATTGTCTTCATGACATCAACGATCTGTATATCCTCATTCTGTGGCAAAGCAAGATTCAAAATACTGTTGTCACGGAAGCTTACCACTGTGGGACGCAGCACATTCTCTTCATTTTCACTCAAAACAAGCGCCTTTTCTCCGGTACTGAGTTCTACGCTTGCCCCGGGCGGCAGAATATTAATGGATCTTAATAATGCCTGCACCGTCTCCGGGTCGTACACTTCCGGATGTTCCAGCAGTTCCTGGGCTGCCTTCACTTCTGACTGGGCCGTTCCCTGCAGTGTCATCGCGGTAATCTCATCATAGCGGTTCGCCACCAGCAATACATTGGATCCCTCCAGCATTTTATATCTGCTTTCTTTTCCTTCTTCCGGGAAGAGATCCAGCTGCTTTCCCGCCGCCTGCTGGCAGATCCGGCGTATAGCGGGTCCCTCCGTCGCAAATGCATCTTCGATCACGCTGTAAGCCTCTTCCTGGGTCTCACAATTTCTGATCGCGTCTTCTCTGGAATAAGGAGCTCCGAAATATACATCCTCATGTTTTTTCAGTTTTCCCATATCATGAAGAAGGGCCGCACATACGGTATGATACTGTTCCTCTCTTCGAATATTCATTACATGGGTAATCATGGCACAGAGTATTGCCACATTCAGGGAATGTCTGGAAACATAATCTTCCAGGCTTCTCAGATTCTGATAAAAATTAATCTTCTCATCCAAATGTCCGTAGTTGCGGATAACCATATCCGCAATCGTCTGGATCCTGCTCTGTTTTCTGGTCTTCAGAATGCGATCCAGCTCTTCTTCGATCGCACTGACCGCCTTGATCTGGAACCGCTCAAATTCCAGATCCTCCTGCGTCATGGGAGGTAGCGGTTCCGCAGGCTCTAAAACATAGACACCGATCAGACCGAAATTGCGTATGCTCTCTATTGCCTGTACCGACAAAAGAGAATTCCTGTCAAACAAAAGAATACTTTTCTTATTATATATAGGTCTGGCAAGACGCATTCCCGTCTTTAATTCTTCCGTTTTCACAAAATGCATCCCCGATATTCCCCCCTCTTATCCAAACGTACTTACAAAAATAAATATATCACAGTGTCTAATAATTGACAAGATTGTGTTTAGTCTTCCCGAAGCTTAGATGCAAGCTTATGCAGCGCTCTTTTTTCCATACGGGACACATAGCTTCTGGAGATTCCAAGAATATCTCCGACCTCCTGCTGCGTATGTTCTTTCTGCCCCCGCAGGCCGTAACGCATTACAAGAATCCGGTATTCTCTGTCTGACAGGCAGTGATCAAGGGCCGAAAACAGGCGTCTGATATTTCTTCCGAGCTCCATATCCTCCACGATATCCTTCTGTTTCTCTTCGATCACATCCAGGAGGTGAATAGCATTGCCTTCCTTATCCTGACCGATCGGTTCATATAGAGATACTTCCCTGGACAGCTTTTTACGGCTTCGCAGCATCATCAGAAGTTCATTATCGATACAACGACAGGCATACGTAGCCAGCCTGCCTTTTCCGGAATCGAAAGAATTCACTGCTTTGATCAGTCCGATACATCCGATGGAGATCAGGTCCTCCATATCCTCTTCCACATTCTGGTATTTTTTGGCGATATGCGCCACCAGGCGTAAATTCCTCTCCACCAGAATTTCTTTCGCCTGTATGGCTTCTTCCACGGTACCTTCCCTGAGTAAACGGATATAATAAGCTTCTTCTCCTGCGGTTAAGGGTTGCTGAAAGGTCTTCAAAAAGCACCTCCGTGGACAGTTGCTTATGTTATTTTATGTGTTGTTCTGTCCACAAGTGCCTGTCAGTCCTCACAGACCTCAGAATAAAAACTGTGCCATCACATAATTGCTTACATCCAGTCCCTTTTCCGTAAGTGCCAGAAATCTCTCCCCTGACTCCTCTGTGTATTCCCGGAGTAAGCCGTCTGCAATATTCTGCGTGATCACCGGTCCATATACCTCGGGAAGACTTCTGCCATACTGTTTTTCAAACTGTTCATAGGAGATTCCCCGGATCAGACGCAGTCCCAAAAACATGGTCTCCTCCATCTGCTCCTGCTCCGTAAGCACCTGTTCTTCTTCCCTGCAATCCTGCGGATTCTCCAAATATGTGATAAGATCCCGTCCATTCTGGAATCTCACATTATCAACCAGCGATGCCGCGCCAATGCCAAAGCCCAGATAATCCCTGCGGATCCAGTAACCGACATTATGAAGGCACTTATACCCATCCCTGGCATAATTGGATATCTCATAACGATGAAAGCCATATTTTGCCAGTATCTCCCTGGTCTCCTCATACATTGCCCGCTCCGTATCTTCCTCCGGCAGCTGTAATTCTCCCCGCTCCGCCATCCTCGCAAAAGGGGTTCCCTCCTCCACGATCAGACTATATGCCGAAACATGCTGTGGCATAGGCCGGAGTGCCAATAGTTTCCCCAGGGTATCCCGTAGACTTTCAAGCGTCTGTCCCGGCAATCCGCTCATAACATCCACATTGATATTCGTATATCCTGCCTGCACCGCTGCTTCATATGCTTCAAGAAATCCGGCAAAATCATGGATCCTGCCGAGTTCACGTAGTTCTTCATCCTGTGCGGACTGCATTCCGATGCTCAGGCGATTGATCCCTGCCTTACGAAAGGTACGTAACTTTTCCTCTGACACGGTTCCCGGATTTACTTCCGTCGTGATCTCTGCCGCCGGGTCCAGGAAAAAATGCCGTCTGATACACGCCATCAGCTTCCCCATCTGCTCTCCGGTAAGCCGCGACGGCGTTCCTCCACCAATAAACACTGACACCACTCTGCGATCCCGATATTTACCGGACTTCCCTTCGATTTCGGCAAAAAGTGCAGCCATATAGGACTCTACCGTCTGCTCCGTAGCAGGAGCAGACAGAAAGTCACAATAGCTGCACTTTTTTATGCAAAAGGGAATATGAATATATATTTCCAGTTCCTTCTGATTCATATTACTCCTTCAAAAAATTATGGTTAATTCTTGTCATCCAGTTTCAAAACGCTCATAAATGCTTTCTGCGGGATCTCTACGTTACCGAACTGCCGCATACGCTTTTTACCCTCTTTCTGCTTCTCCAGCAGCTTTTTCTTACGGGTAATATCACCGCCGTAGCATTTTGCCAGCACATCCTTACGCATAGCCTTTACGGTCTCTCTGGCGATCACCTTGCCGCCGATAGCTGCCTGAATGGGAATCTCGAAGAGGTGTCTCGGAATCTCATCCTTTAATTTCTCACACATCTTACGGCCTCTCTCATAGGCGGAGTCCGCACAGACAATGAAGGACAGTGCATCCACTTCCTCGCGGTTGATCAGAATGTCCAGCTTCACCAGATTGGATCTCTCATAACCCTTCAGATCATAATCAAAAGAAGCATAACCGCGGGAGCGGGATTTCAGTGCATCAAAGAAATCGTAAATAATCTCGTTCAAAGGCAATTCGTATTTTAACAATGCTCTGGTGCCTTCGATATATTCCATGCCAAGATACTTGCCGCGACGCTCCTGGCACAATTCCATAATAGATCCGATAAATTCAGAGGTTACCATAATCTCCGCATTTACCACAGGCTCCTCCATGTATTCGATCTCGGAAGGATCCGGCAGATTGGACGGATTGGTCAGTTCGATCACTTCCCCATTGGTCTTGTGTACCTTATAGACTACTCCGGGAGCAGTGGTCACCAGATCAAGATTATACTCTCGTTCCAGACGCTCCTGAATAATCTCCAAATGCAACAGTCCCAGGAATCCGCAGCGGAAACCAAATCCCAATGCCACAGAGGTCTCCGGTTCATAAAACAGGGACGCATCGTTTAACTGTAATTTTTCCAGGGCATCTCTCAGATCTGGGTATTTGGAGCCGTCTGCGGGATACAGACCGCAATACACCATGGACTGGACTTTTTTATAACCGGGCAGGGGCACTGCACAGGGATTGTTATCGTCTGTCACGGTATCACCCACTGCGGTGTCTTTTACATTTTTAATGGAAGCGGTAATATAACCTACCATTCCCGCGGAAAGCTCTTCGCAGGGAATAAACTGACCGGCGCCGAAGTATCCGACCTCCACTACTTCCTCCCTGGCTCCGGTAGCCATCATGCGGATGACAGTGCCCTTTTTCACGGTACCTTCCATGACACGGCAGAATATAATGACACCCTTGTAGGAATCATACACGGAATCAAAGATCAGCGCCTGTAGAGGATTCGTCGGATCGCCCTTTGGTGCGGGAATTTTCTTCACGATCTGCTCTAACACTTCCTCAATGCCGATACCGTTTTTTGCGGATATCAGCGGTGCATCCTGTGCCTCGATGCCGATAACATCCTCGATCTCCTCAATCACTCTCTGGGGATCCGCACTGGGCAGGTCGATCTTATTGATGACCGGGAAGACATCCAGGTCATGATCCAGTGCCAGATAGACATTCGCCAGTGTCTGTGCCTCAATGCCCTGTGCCGCATCCACCACCAGGATCGCGCCGTCGCAGGCCGCCAGAGAACGGCTGACTTCGTAGTTAAAGTCCACATGTCCCGGAGTATCGATCAAGTTAAAGATATACTCTTCTCCGTCCTGCGCCTGATATACCGTGCGTACTGCCTGTGCCTTGATGGTGATGCCACGCTCTCTCTCCAGATCCATATTATCCAGAACCTGTGCCTGCATTTCTCTGCTGGTCAGCAGACCGGTCTTCTCAATAATGCGGTCTGCCAAAGTGGATTTTCCATGATCTATATGTGCCACAATACAAAAATTGCGGATCTTGCTCTGATCTATCGCTGTCATACTGCTGTCCTTTCCTGACATATTCTTGCATCTAACGATTGTAGCATAAAATCCGCATTCTTGTCTATGTTTTTGCTTCGATTCGTAAATCAGATCATTCCCCTCCAAGGACCATATCCAAAATATGTGCCAGCGGATCACAGGCATTGATGGCTTCCTCATATGTATTATTCTGCGCTCCCAGTTCCACCAGAAGCGTCCTGGGGCACAGATGCATATTGTATCTGTATCCCTTCAAATAGATTCTGCGGGTCAGACCCGGGTAATACTCCGCTGCCTTCAGTTGCATCTGAAAAGAAAATGCCAGATTTGCCTCCTGATTCTCATTCCGGAGATAATCGATATCTCCTGTCTTGCGCGTGCGGCTGAGTCCGTTAAAGAACATAAATTTAGCGGTGGGTCTGCCCTGCAGTTCCGTCACCAGTCTGGTGTCCTGTGCTACTTCATCTCGGTGCAGATCTATCACCACCTGAATGGTTGGATTCTTTGCAAGTAGCTGTTCCACTTCCGGAAGCGCCCTGGAATAAGCATTGTCTCTGGTTTCCACATCATACTGTCCGGTATGATGAAGTACCCGGTAGCCGTATTGTTCCGTAAGCACCTGTGTCAGATATTCTCCCACTCCCACAATGCCTGTGTTCACATCTCCCGGCACAGAATCTGCAAATGCCTCCTGGGAATGGGTGTGATAGATCAGGATCTGTGGACCTTCTCCCTCCTGTTTCGCCATGGTCATATCGATTTCCATAAACTTATCCACGGATAGTTGATCGCTTCCTATCATGGTATTGGCATCTATTGCATAAAAATTTCCTACCAACGATTCGTAGTCCTTTAACTGTGCAAGGTCAATCTGCATCTGTCTGCCGGCCGGAACAAATTCTCCGCCGGCTGTTGCGGAAGTACTCTCCGCCGGTTCCGCCACCTCCTGTGTTTCCTTTCCACCGGATTGCGGAAGAATTCCATCTGCTCCCAACAATTCTTCCGTTGTCAATGTATGCCACGTAGACTCATCCTCCGGCGGCTGTGTCCGCGTTTCCCGAATATCTCCGTATCCCAGCAGGGGCACCAGTCCCTGTACCGACTGTTCCAACAATATTCCCGTGCTGTCTTCAGAGGCTGCAACTGCCTGAAAATACCCAACAATCGGATAAGCATCCGTTCCGTTTCCGGCCGTCAGCAAAATGCCGCTTCCGACCATAAGGAGCAACGCCGTACGATGCATGTTCCTTTGACTCATTTTTACTGCCGCCACTCCCCTTCCCATACGTTCTCCCCTATATATATGCCGGCACGTTTTCTTTGATTCGTTATACCACAAATGATTTTTCCATGGCTATATTGATTCCTTCGGACACAGTATAGCTGACCCTCTTCACTACAGAATCAATATCTTTTCCCGTCATATACATATTGTTCAGTTCCGCAAATGCCATTCTATGCTGTCCCATATATTTCACCGCATCAAATTCCTTCTCGCCACTCATCAGTTTTTCCAGGGCATCCCCTACAATGGTAGCTGCATCCACTACCGTAGGAATTCCTATAGCTATCACCGGCACTCCCAGTGTTTCCTGTGTCAGTGCATTACGATGATTTCCCACACCGGAGCCCGGCTGGATCCCGGTATTGGTAATCTGGATCGTTCGGTTCAGTCTTCTGGTACTGCGGGCAGCCAGCGCATCCACAACGATCAGTACATCCGGTCCGGTCTCTTTTACAACTCCGCTTATGATTTCCGCTGTCTCCATGCCGGTCTTGGCCATGACTCCCGGCTCAATGCTGCTGACAAGATTCATCCGGGTGCAGTTATATGCTGCCTTACCATAATTTTTCACTACATGTCTGGTGATCAGGAGGTTATCTACCACCTGAGGTCCCAGTGCATCCGCAGTCACTTCTCTGTTGCCCAGGCCCACCACCAGTACCGACTGTTCTTCCTGTTCCTGCGGCATCATTTTCAGAAGTTCTTCCGCCAGTGCTTCTGAAATCTCCCGATGATAATCATCATCCGGCTCCACCATCGCCGGAGCCTCCATCGTCACATAGACTCCCATGGGTTTTCCCAGCATTTTCTCTGCATTTTTCGTATCGATCGTAACCTTAGTGATACGAAGATCCGCCTCTTCCTCGTAGTGTTCTTCCACCGACACACCCCGTAATTTACTTTCTTCCTCGTTGACGCTTTCTCTTGCCTCCAGGGCAAGGTCCGTTCTGATCTGAAAATTATCCATTTTACACTCTCTGCCTGCCTTTCTTGGCAATATATTTTTTACAAAAAAACGCAAAATATGTATTGACAAAAGGCGGCAGATTGTCTAAACTACAATAGTATGTTTACGTTAGTCTTCCGTGTCTGGCTAAAGTGAAACATTTCTTGTAAATTATAATTTTATTGTATACATTATGGAGGTGTACGACTTGGCTAACATTAAATCTGCAAAAAAGAGAATTTTAGTATCCCGCACAAGAGCTGACAGAAACAAAGCTATCCGTTCCGGCGTTAAGACCGCTATCAAGAAGGTATACGCCGCAGTTGAGTCCGGCGACAAGGAAGCTGCAAAGGCTGAACTGACCGCTGCTACCAAGACCATCGAGATGGCTGCTTCTAAGGGCGTTTACCACAAGAACAACGTGGCAAGAAAGATTTCCCGTCTGAGCAAAGCTGTTAACGGAATGGCTTAATTTTTCTTGAACTGATACAGAATTTAAGGCATACAAAAAGCACCTATACCGTCATGTAGGTGCTTTTATTGTGCAATTTAATATGTGCGGGCGATAAGCCCGCACATATTTCTTATCTTCTGTGTCCACCACCGCCATGGCTGACACCGCTGCTGCTTCTGTGGCTTCCGCCATGACCTCCGCTGTGGTGGCTGCTTCCGCCGCTGCTACTGCTGGTCTCGATTCTTCTGGTAACCACATTCTTACGCAGATACTGATCTCTGGTATCGTTGATCTTTGGCTTTTTACCGTCGACATACTGGTTTGTTGCGGTAGTATCCTTCGCTTTGCTCTGATGCAGATTCACCGCTGCATAGATCAGAGCGACCACAAGTCCTACCAGGATCCAGGGAGCAAATGTCATAGGCATGCTTTCCTGGCTCTCCTCCATGGTCCGGGTCACATAACTGATACAATTCTTATATGCTCTGTAGGGGCTTTCGTCTATGTAGTCATCCACTGCATACAATGCCTGGTCGATCTCATAATCACCAAAATAATCATAGACATTTCCGCAGGTGGACAGCCAGCTTCCCTTCTGTCCCTCATAGGAATTATCCAGAAGCAGAACGCCGTTGCCATGTACCTTGTTATAGCCGTAATTATTGTAATCATAGAAGTTATCTGCCAGATCTCTCATAGCAGTGCTCCAGTCGGTGCTGCCGACCTCCTTCGCATGAAATGCCTCCGGAAGATCCGGATCCTGCAGATCATATTCTACCGATTCAGCGATCGTTACGATGACGATATCTGCCTGAATCTTCTCCTCACACTCCGCAATATATTCCCGCAGACTCTGCTCCTCTTCCTCCGTCAACATATCCGCATAGTCATATACACGCTCTGTGGGCTCCTGACTGTTGCCCCGTACGGGCTTAGGCGTAAGTGCATGAACAACTGCCGCTCCGATAGTGATCACTGCCAATATTCCGGCAATGATAAACCATATTTTAAAATATTTGAAGTACTGTCTCAGTGCTTCTCTCTTAATATCTTTTTCCATTGTCCCGTTATCCTTCCCTCATAATCTCTACAGCAGACTGGCAATCGCATTTACCATGCATAAAATTGCCGCCAGTGTCACACCAAGTGTTCCTGCGTAAGCCCACACCTTTGCTTTGGAAATCGGTGCGGTACCTACCAGTTTACCGGTCTGTCCGTTCACATAGAAAGGATACTCTTTCCCTTTATAGGTATAATCATACTTCCATACCGGCAGAAGTCCATAATTTACCTCACTGCCTGTTACGCTGATATTTTCTCCCAGTTTGCGGACGCTGGAATAACCGGAATAGCTGTCATGCAGCATCTTCTGCGCATCTTCCTGCATCTTCGCCTTCGCCCGGCTCTCCACCAGATCGGAGGTCATATTGTAACGCTCACTGTAAAATCCGGACAGGTACTCCGGTTTGAACTCCTGAAGTTCCTTATAATCAAAAGGCTCCATCAGATCCATGACATCATCCGGCATTCCGATGGATGCATCCACCGGAATATTGTCAAAATTAATATCCATATCCCGGACAATATCATAATAAGAAGTCTCGGTATATTGGGTATTACCGGTAGTCCAGCTACGCACCTTGGTACCTTCTCCGTGGAATGTACAATTGGTATCATAATCATAAAACCAGAATGGTACATAATCACCGTGGATACCATTCAGTCTCACCTCAGACAGAAAATCTGTCGGTGCAAAAATACATTTTTTGAATTTATCACGGATCAGCTTTTTGCAGCCTTCCTTACCCATACGGAACGGGATCAGCATATGCGGTGTATAGCTTCCGGCTATCTGATCGTCTACGATCACATAGTTGTCGCAGTAGGGGCACTGAGTTGCGGAGGTACTCGCTGTCATTGGTATTTCACCACCACAGTTTGGACATACCTTATTCACCTTTTTCAGGGCTTCCCCTTCGGCTGCCGACAGCTTTCCTTTCGGTTGATCTGCTCCTGCTGCCTGGGACGCTTCCGACGCAATACTGTTTTCGTCACCGCTCGTCTCGATCACGCCATCCTGGCGTTCTTCACTGTCCTCGCTCTCACAGAAAGGACAGAACATTTTCTTTCTCTCCGGGCTGTAGACCACATTACCGCCACAGTTTTTACACTTAAAGATCATCTTACCCCTCGCCTTCTGCCTTTTACGACATTTTTCTTAATGGAACTTCCTATATCTTACCATACATTCTGGCGTATTTCCATATGCTAAAATTGCACTTAATCTTTTCTTATCGTTCGCTCCCCTGCTATCTCACGTTTTCATCAGCTCCGCATAATCTTCCGGCAGAAAACGGTGATAGATCACATGACATCCTTCGTTCCGAAAGCAATAGCAATAAGGGTCCCCCATCCCTTCCGGGAAACGGATCATAACATCAAAATCCTCACCCTGCATCTCTTCCACATAAATATTCTCGGAGTGACTTAAAAATAACCGTCGTATATCCTCGAGCTTACAATCATGTTCACCGATCAGCCGGATCAATTCATAGATAAATCCTGTCTCCGCAAAATGCTCATGGACATAAGCACTGCCCTCCTCCGGAATACAGAGACAGAAGCGTTCTCCTCTGCGGGTAACATCAAGGTTTCCAAGCTTCCGCGTCATACTCTCCGGCTGTCCGGCAAGTGTGATTTCCATCTGTTCGGCCGTATCTTCAGTATCCAGTAAATGATTCAATGTGCTTAAAGGATAATACAGGCGGATTTTCTCTCTGCGAAACCCTAACTTAGCCTGTTCCTCCTGGATCACATCCATAAGATTTTTCTCTAATTTATCAAAAGTCATATGCTATTTCCTTATAAAAATTTGTCCAGTTCCGTCTCTACAATCTGCTTTTTCTTCACCTTCGGGGAACGGAGCACTTTCCCCTGCGACACAACCATATCCACATTACGAAGTGCCCTTATGTCCTCCAAAGGATTCTTCTCCACCACGATCATATCCGCGCATTTACCGGGGTCCAGTGTACCGGTGATATCTCCGATGCCTGCCATTTCGGCGCCCCGGCAGGTAGCGGTGTACAGTGCAAAAGTATTGGAGACTCCCACATACTTGTGGAAGTAGTATAATTCTCTCCAGAAATCATACTGGGTGATCCAGGGGCATCCCACATCATTGCCCAGTACCACAGGAATATCGTTGGCGATCGCCGCCTTCGCACAGTCAATGATACCTTCAAATACCACATTGCCGTTAAACTGTTCCACTTCGGAAGCATTAGTAATGGAACGATCGAACAGTGCATAAGGAAGCGCCGGAGACAATGTAGTACACAGAAATGCATTGTGTTCCTTAAAAAGCGCTATCATCTCTTCGTCCACTTTTGCACCGTGTTCGATAGAGTCTACCCCATTCTGCAGAGCAACTTTTACCCCCTTAGGAGACTCCACATGAGCCGCTACCTTATATCCCATGGCATGCGCTTTATCGCAGACTGCCTTTACCATTTCGGGAGCCATTTTTAATTCACCGGGCACCCCTTTTTCTTTCGCATCCAGTACGCCGCCGGTGATCATGAGTTTTACCAGATCCACCTTCTGTGCTTTGGCAATTTCCAAATGTTGCAAAGCTTCTTCGATGCTGCCTGCCGCGATTGCCACGGAGCCGGCCATATGTCCGCCGGGGACAGAGATGCCTTCGTTCGCTGCGAGGATTCTGGGCCCTGGCTTTTTGCCTGCGGCAATGTCATCCCGCAGTCTGGTATCAAAATCTCCCAGGCCTCCCACGGTACGGATCGTGGTCACACCACTGTACAGCTCGTCTTTGGCAAAGCCACAGACCATGTGATAGGCGATCGCTTTGGTCAGACCATTGCTCATGATCTTTTTTACCAACGCTTCATTGTCTCTCTGCTTCTTCTGCGGCTTTCCGTTACCCGCCAGATGTACATGCATATTGATCAGTCCGGGCAGGATATATTTTCCCTGCAGGTCGATCTCTTCATACCCGGAAGCCTTCAGGTTTCGTTTCCCGGCTTCTTCCGCTGGCAGAATCTCTGTAATCCTCTCATTTTCCACCAGAATGACCTGCCCCTCCTGTACCTGCATGTCTTTTGTACCGTTTAAGATTTTTCCATTTGTAAATACATATTTCATAAAGCGTTCCCTGCCTTTCCATGTGTCTCAGACTTCCAGATACTGAAATTATACCGTATTAATCCCCAGCCGCAACCACATTCATTTTAATCTATCTGCCGTAATCTACGTAAGAAAATGGCATACCCCGCCATTCCTGATGATAGTTTAGCGATAGAAAAAGGTGATACTTATTAGATTATATAACATAACAAAAGAGGATTCCATTGTTGGCTTTCAACAAAGAATCCTC
>ERZ831634.1840-NODE-1840-length-20528-cov-8.084453_pt1 | contig 20528 bp, 17 predicted proteins | sample MGYA00519953_ERZ831634 | MGnify/ENA primary metagenome ERZ831634 (study PRJEB31850, sample SAMEA3708718) | human gut metagenome | biome: human gut; feature: human-associated habitat; material: faeces | place: China | collected 2014 ... | reverse complement strand
AGTATCATGCTCTATCTGCTGCGCAAGGGCCTCGAGCCGAAGATGGCCTTCGATATTATGGAGGCCGTCCGTAAGGGCAAGGTGGCCAAGGGCGGCTTTGCGCCCGGCTGGGAAGAGGCCATGCGGGAGCACGATGTGCCGGACTGGTACATCGAGAGCTGCCGCAAGATCAAATATATGTTCCCGAAAGCCCATGCGGTGGCCTACCTGATGTCGGCCATCCGCCTCATGTGGTTTAAGCTCTACCACCCGCAGGCGTTCTATGCGGTGTACTTCACCGTCCGCGGCGATGACATCGACTATGAAGCCGCTGTGGGCGGCGCGGCGGTGGCCCGCGCCCACATGAACGAGGTGAAGCGCCGCCTCAAGGAAGAGAAAAACGCCAAGGATGAAGATGTGCTCGTCTCGCTCCAGCTGGTCAACGAGATGCTGGTGCGCGGCTACGAGTTCCTGCCCATCGAGCTGGGCAAGAGCCGGGGCTCGAAGTATGTGGTGGAGGACGGCAAGGTACGCCTGCCCTTCTGCTCCTTGAAGGGTCTGGGCGGTGCCGCCGCCGATGCGCTGGAAAATGTGACCATCCACGGCGAAGAGTATCTCTCCATCGAGGAACTGCAGCAGGCCTCTGGCGTTGGCAGCAGCATCATCGACCGCCTGCGTCAGGTGGGCGCTCTGGGTGAGCTGCCGGAAAGCAGTCAGGTGAGCTTCTTCTAAAATTGCAGCAAAAAACGACCTCTGCAGCCGGATGGACCGGAAGCAGAGGCCGTTTTGTTATACGATTGAGTTTTTGAACAGGGAAGAGGCTTACTCCACGCTGATCATATAGTAGTAGACCGGCTGACCGCCGCGGATGTGGCTGACCTCAACATGGTTGGGGCATTTTGCCTTGACGATCTCGGTCACCTTCTCGGCATCCTCGTCGGAGACGTCGCAGCCGGAGATGATGGTGACGAAGCTGGAATCCTTCTTGCACATACCGCGGGCCAGACGATAGGTGGCCTTGGTGATGTCGTTGGAGGTGGAGACGATCTTGCCGTTCTCCAGGGCCATGATCTCGCCCTTCCTGATGCGCTTGCCGTCGTACTCGCTGTCGCGGGCGGCGTAGGTGATGAGGCCGGTGGAGACCTTATCGGCAGCAGACATCATGTTGATGGTGTTGGCCTCCACGGTGGCAGAGGGGTCGAAGTTCAGCAGAGCTGTGATGCCCATGGGGACGGTACGGGTGGGCAGGACGACCACCTGACGGTCAGCCAGCTTCTGGGCCTGCTCAGCAGCCATGATGATGTTCTTGTTGTTGGGCAGAACGAAGACGGTCTTGGCCGGGACGCTCTGGATGGCGGCAAGGATGTCCTCGGTGGCGGGGTTCATGGTCTGACCGCCGGAGACGACCGCGTCAGCGGCCAGGTCGGTGAAGACAGCCTTCAGGCCCTCACCGGCGGCGACAGCAACGAAGCCATAGTCGCGGCTGGGGTCAACGGCAGCGTAGATGAACTCGCTGGCGGGGTCGGGCTTCTTCTCAGCGGAAGCCTGCTTCTCGAGGCTCTTGCCCTGCTTCTGGCGGGCCAGGAACTGCTCGTGCATATTCTCGATCTTGAAATTGGTGAGGTAGCCGTACTTGATGGCCTCGCTCAGGATCTTGCCGGGGTCGGCGGTGTGGACATGCAGGTTGATCACGTCATCGTCCTCAATGCACACCACGCTGTCGCCGTTGGACTCGGCAAAGGCGCGCATCTTGGCGGCGCTGGCACCCTCGTACTTGTTGATGAGGAACTGGGTGCAGTAGCCGTTCTTGATGTCCTCCACCTTCATCAGGTCGTCGGTGAACACGCCCTTGCCTGCGTTCTCGGTGGAGAGCTTGGCCTTGTTGGGGGCACCCTCGCCGCCGGCCACCATGGGCTCGCCGTGGAACACCTTGCCCATGCCCTCAAAGATGATCATAATGCCCTGGCCGCCTGCGTCCACAACGCCGGCCTTTTTCAGCACGGGCAGCAGGTTGGGGGTATCCTCCAGCGCCTTCTGGCCTGCGGTCATCACCACGTCCCACAGGGCGGGGATCTCCTCGGCACCGCAGGCGGCAGCTTCCTCGCTGGCCACCCGGGCAACGGTCAGGATGGTGCCCTCGGTGGGCTTCATCACGGCCTTGTAGGCACCCTCCACGCCCTTTTTCAGGGCGGCGATGATGTCGGCGGTGTCGGCTTCCTTCTTGCCTTCCAGCGCCTTGGAGAAGCCGCGGAACAGCAGGCTGGTGATCACGCCGGAGTTGCCGCGGGCACCGCGCAGCATGGCGGAGGCAGCGGTCTTGGCGGCCTCACCCACGGTGCAGTTGTCGTCCAGTGCGTTCAGCTCTGCCACGGAGGCCCCCACCGTCATGCCCATGTTGGTGCCGGTGTCGCCATCGGGCACGGGGAAAACGTTCAGCTCGTCCACACGGGAGCGCTGGTTGTTGATGTTGTTCGCGCCGGAGATGATCGCGTCGCGCAGGATCTTACCAGAAATCATTGTCCTTACTCCTTAATAAAAAGTTCCATCAGGCGATCACGTCGTCCACCGACACGATCACGCGGGCAACCTTCAGGCCGGTGGCCTGCTCCACTTCGTCCTTGACGCGGTGCGAGATGCTGCGCGCGGCGGTGGAGATGTTGAGCCCGTAGCTGACGGCAATGTGCAGCTCGATCACGAGACGGCCCTCTTCCTGTGTGACACGAACGCCCTTTTCAGAGTAATCGCTGCCGCGCACCACGCTCCTGACCGCGTCGGTCAGGTCGCGGGGGGTCATTGCGGCCACGCCGTAGCATTGTTTGGTTGCTTCGCCTACCAGCGTAGAGAAGTACTCGGCGGAAAAGCTGACATCTCCCAGCGGGAAACGGGAAGTGATCATAGTCGCTCTGCTCCTTTTATTCATTATGATACCCCGGTCCGCACGGCGGCGGGGCGGTGCGCGGGCCTGAGAAGGCGGCGTACCACTTTTATTATACAACTTTATGAGGAAGCTGTACAGCACATAATTGCTAACAGAAAGAAAAAAGTCAGGCACGGCTTACCCGTCTCGGCCTGCTTCGACACCGCAAAGCCGGTATACTGAAAGACAGACAGAGCCGCAAAGGGCCGCGTTCCTGCTGTTAGTATAGCACAAAATCCTTCGCAGTGCATCCATTTCGTGAATATTTATCCGACAAAGCAAAAAGTGATTGTGAATAAAATATAAAAGATGACGCAGACATCTTTATCTTACTATGAAAAAGTGCTAAAATCTAAGGTGGCAAGAGTAAGACTGTATCCGGCGCAGGATGCAGGGGCATTCGACTGCCAAGGTGCTGAAGACAGGAATTTGCTGCGGCTGCACAGGAGCTGCGGCCCAGCGGCGGAAAAGTTCACAATAGGAGTTGTTTTCATGAATATTCTGTTTTTCCTTTCCCCCAAGCAGGACCTGATGTATGTGTACGATGACTTCACCCTTCGCCAGACGCTGGAAAAATGGGAGAACAACCGCTACGCATCCATCCCGGTGCTCAACCGCAAGGGAGAGTATGTGGGGACCCTGACGGAAGGGGACATCCTCTGGGGGCTGAAAAAGTTCCACGGCCTCGACCTTGAGGCGGCAGAGGACATCCCGATCCGGGACTTTGCCCACAAGCGGGACTACAAGGCCGTCACGGTCACCACGAGCATGGACCAGCTCATCGAGGCGGCCATGAACCAGAACTTCGTCCCCGTCGTGGATGACCGGGGAATGTTCATCGGCATCGTCCGCCGTCAGGCTATCATCCGCTACTGTTACGACCGCTCCCGCGCTGCCGCCGCAGAGCAGCGCAGAAAGCCCGAAAAGCAGGAAAAACGAGTCCCGGTTTCTGCCGGGGTGCAGTAAAACAGGAAAAGGCCCCGCCGCTCTGCATGAAATGTGCAGGGCAGCGGGGCCTTTCTATGCCTGTGGGAAGGGGAACGTAGAGCTTCAGCCCACGGTGAGGCTGGAATCGGTGAGCCGGTGGGTCAGGACAGCCTCGGCGTCCTCGCCGCCCATGGCCAGCAGCTCGTCCACCGAGAGGGTGGTGGAGCAGAGGATGGTCTGGAAGGTGATGGTCTCGATGCCCTCAGCCCGCAGCTGACGCAGGGCGGCCAGCGAGATGCGGAAGGAGGCTGTGAGCCGTCCGACGCAGACGGTGAGGGTATTGCCGCTCTGGGTGCTGGTGTAGGAGATGACCGCGCCGCTCTTGTCGGTGACAGTCAGGCCGGGGAGGGGAGAGGCGGGTGTGGACGGGGTGGCAGAGCCGCCGTCAGAAGAGGAAGAAGACTCCTCGGGGATAACAGGCTCTTCCGGCTCCACAGGACGGGGGATGGAGACCTGATTGACCTTGCCGTCGGCATCGGTGACGGTGACTTTTGCGCCCGGGCCTAGCTTGTCCTTGATGGTGTCGAGGTCGAGCTCATGGCCGGCCTGCAAGAGGGCCTTGCCGTTGGGACTGCCGGCCTTGGCGGTCAGCTCGAGGCTGCCCGACAGATCGATGACGCTGCTGTAGATGCCGCTGCCGCCGCCGGTGCTGCCGTTACCGCCAGCGGCTTCGACCGTACCGCCGGAGATGGCGACACGGTCGAAGCTGCAGATGCCGTAGCCGCCGACTTTGCCGCCGTAGCCGCCAGCGGCGTTGACCGTATTGCCGGAGATGGTGATGACGCCGCCGCTGCGGATGCCGTCGCCGCCGTAGCCGTCTTTGCTGTCGCCGTTACCGCCCTTGGCGGTGACCGTACCGTCGGAGACGGTGAGGCCGCCGCCGCTGCGGATGCCGTCGCCGCCGACGAGGCTGCCGCCGTTACCGCCATTGGCAGTGACCGTACTACCGCCGGAGATGGTGACGCCACCGTTGCTGCAGATGCCGTCGCCGCCGGAGATGGTGCCGTTTCCGCCGTTGGCAGTGACCGTACTACCGCCAGAGATGGTGACGCTGCCGCTGCTGGAGATGCCGCGGCCGCCGTCGTCGCCGTTGGCAGTGACCGTACCGCCGGAGATGGTGAGGCTGCCGCTGCTGGAGATGCCGTTTGCGCCGCTGCCGCCTTGGGCCGTCAGGCTGTCATTTTCGCCGCCGGAGATGGTGAGGCTGCCGCTGCCGCTGCCGTAGATGCCGCTGCGGTAGATGTCGCTCTTCAGCGCGTTGTCGCCATCCAGCTTGATATTGGTGTCGCCCTCGCCGGTCACGCTTACGGCGGCTTTGTTCCGGCTGCTGGTGTCGATGTTCACATCCTTGAGTGTGACCTCGACCTTATCGTTCTTATCGTTGGTCTCGATGGTCACGGTGTTGGAAGAAGCGTTCTTCTCACGATTTGTGATGACGGTATCGGTGTCCGGCACATCCGTACTCTCTCCCTGTGAGACCTTGTTTGTCCCTTTGGTGTCACCTGCCTTCACGGTGATGTCACCATCCTCGATGTGCCATGTCTTTGCAAAGGCCGGGGCGGCAAGGGTGATGAGCATTGCGGCAGTCAGGGCAAACGCTGCTGCCCGCTGAGAGGCCGGACGGGGTGAATCGATACCCTCCGTATGGAGGGGGCGACCCAGAACACGCATCGCAAGCTTACGATAAGACAACATACAAAAACCTCCTTTGAATGGTGAAAAACAGGGGGTGTCTAATTACCCTGAATGTACCACATCTGCGGAGAAAAATCAATAAAACCTGCACGAATCACCCTGTTTCCTGCGTGAATGGAGAAGTTCGGACAGATCTTGGCTCTCCCCTTGGGGGAGCTTGCGCGGAGCACCTGAGAGGGCAAGGACGCTGACAGAGAGCTTTTTTGCGCCTTTTTGCTCAAAAAACTGCCTGAAAGCACATTTTATTGGACTTTTATTCTGCTATACTCCTGTCAGAACAAAAAGACACAGGAGGGAAGAGGAATGAAAGACATTGAACTTCGGTATGTGGGCGGTCATGTGGAGGTGTATACGGAGGCGGGCGCGTTCCTGTTCTCGGCGGACACCCTGCGGGAGGCGATGGAAGAGCTGGATGCCGCTTGATGCATTCCCGGAAATACCGGGAAGCACCGGGCGAGAGTTAGAAAATACTAATGTAAAATGAATGTAAAATTCAAGAAAAGAACCGTCTAAGAAGGCCCGGAAATCTTAAAATTCCGGTCAAAAAAGTGATTTTCCTGTAAAATAATGCTTGTTGAGCCGGGGGGTTCGATGTTATAATAAAAAGGACGGCATTTTGCGTATGGAGAGCGAAGCACGGCCGTCTTGTGCAATGGAGCAATAGGAAGATTTTAGGAGCATTGTTTTATGGACATTACACACATCACCTCTCTGCTGGGCGGTATTGCGCTGTTCCTGTATGGTATGTCGATCATGGGTGCCGGCCTCGAAAAGCTGGCCGGCGGCAAGATGCAGGGCGTATTGCAGAAACTGACTTCGTCCACCATCAAGGGCGTCATTTTCGGCACCCTCATCACCGGCGTCATCCAGTCGTCGGCCGGCACGGTCGTCATTTGCGTCGGCCTCGTCAACTCCGGCATCATGACCCTTACGCAGTCGGTAGGCGTTATCATGGGTGCAAACATTGGTACTACGGTCACCGGTCAGCTCATCCGCATGGCGGATATTTCGGGCGACAGCCTCATCCTGACCCTCATCCAGCCCAAGACGTTTGCGCCGGTGGTGGCGTTTATCGGCTGCATTTTTTATGTGTTCATCCGCAACGCGAAGAAAAAGAACATCGGCCAGATCATGCTGGGCTTCGGCATCCTGTTCACGGGCATGAGCCTGATGGATACCGGCGTGTCTCCCCTGCGTGAGAGCGCAGCGTTCCAGGAGCTGTTCGTCACCATGACTAACCCCATCCTCGGCGTTCTCGTGGGCGTGGTGGTCACGGTCATCATCCAGTCCTCTTCGGCCTCTGTGGGTATCCTGCAGGCGCTTTCCAGCACCGGCCTCGTCACCTTCAGCTCGGCCATCCCCATCGTGCTGGGTGCCCACATCGGCACGGCCTTCACCCCGCTGCTGACCATCGGCGGCTCCTCCAAGGACGGCAAGCGCGCCGCCCTCATCCACCTGTACTTCAACGTGATCGGCAGCATCGTACTGCTGGCCCTGATCTATGCGGTGCAGTTCACCTTCGGCATCCCCATGTGGCATGACGTGATGAACAAGAGCTCCATCGCAAACATCCACACCCTGTCCAGTGTGTGTGCCATGCTGCTGTTCCTGCCGTGCAGCGGGGTGCTGTCCAAGCTGGCCATGCTCACGGTGCCGGACAACGCTGAGGAAGCGCAGGAACTGAGCATGCCGGTGCTGGACGAGCGTCTGTTCAAGAGCCCGGCCGTGGCCCTGCAGCAAGCCAAGAACGCGGTGGTCAAAATGTCCCGCCGTGCCGCCCGCAACGTCAATCTGGCTGCGCCGCTGCTGCTGAAGATGGACGAGGACACCGTGAGCGCCATCAAGGTGCGGGAGAACCTCATCGACCGCATGGAGGTGGCCATCTCCAATTACCTTATTAAGATGACCGATCAGGAGCTGGGCGATGACGAGAGCCATGCCGTGACCGAGCTGCTGAACTTTGTCACCGAGTTCGAGCGCATCGGCGACTATGCCGTGAACATCATGGAAAAGGCCGAGGAGCTGAACGAGAAGGAGGCCTCCTTCTCCGAGAGCGCCCAGAAGGAACTCATCCTGCTGGAAAAGGCCGTGGAGCGCATCCTGACCGTGACCGGCGAGGCCTTTGAGGGCGACGACACCCAGAAGGCCATGCAGGTGGAGCCGCTGGAAGAGGTGATCGACGTGATGGTGGAGCGCCTGCGCGACCAGCACATCCGCCGCCTGAAGGACGGCGTGTGCTCCATTGACACCGGTGTGGTGTTCCTGGACGTGCTGAACAACGTGGAGCGCATCTCCGACCACTGCTCCAACGTGGCCGTGCGTATGATCGGCATGGAGGGCGGCGAGGATTACGACTCCCACACCCTCAAGAGCATCATGCACCACAACCCCACCAAGGACTACATGCTGGAGTACGAGCAGTGCCGCAGGGAGTACCTTGTGCCGCTGGAGCAGATGGAAGCCTGACCCCCAAAAAACAACAGCCCCGGACCATTCGGTCCGGGGCTGTTTTGCGCAGATGGATGCCGGAAATGCGGTGCGGGCTCAGTGCGGCACGGCTACCCACTTGTGCGGGCCATGCCAGCCCTTGCCATCCTCCGGTGCCTTGAGGCAGACGCCGGGGTTGGGCGGGCCGGAGCGCAGGCTCTTGTTCTGCTGATTGCCGCAGAACTTGCACTTGTAGCGGATGCTGACCGGTTCAGACATTTGGATGCACTCCTTCCCTCCGGAAGCCCGGAACTAAGAATCTTTGCTTCGATACTCTGATTATATAATTCTAATGCACCAATGTCAATAAAAATTGGAAGAAACTGAGAAAAATCACCCACCCAGGTCCTCCAGCAGGGCCTGCAGCTCCGGCAGGCTGTGCACCCGGATGCCGCGCCGGATGCGCAGTACGTCGTTTTCGGGCAGAAGGTTCACATAGATGCCGGTGAGCTGCTGCAGGGCACCGGGGGTGCCGTCGGCATTGCAGGCATACACGGCCACCCGGCCGCCGGTGTCGCACAGGTAGTAGCCCGCCGCCGTGGGAGCTGCCGCCTGCACCAGGGAACTGACGCTGCCGGAAATGGGCGGAGTTTCGTCCGCCGGGGCCTCCGGCAGGGGGAGGCGGGGCAGCGCCATCCAGAACAGACTGAACGCGATGGTGAACACACAGAGCCCGTAGAACAGGCACAGACCGAATTTGCGCATGGGCAGGGAACACCCCTTTCGTGGCTTTACCGGAAGTATGGCCCGGAAGTGCGCCGGAAAATCATTTTTTGCGGTGGAATGCTGTACTTTGCCGGGCCGGATGTGGTATACTGACCATGATTGAATGGGACACCGGCCCCGCGGCAGAAGATTGGTCCTTGCCCGCGTCCGGCCGGCGTGCTATAATATGGTATCGTATGCTGGGTGACCAGCGGTTTTTTGAAAGGAAAATCACAGCGCCGCGTGCGCTGCAGTTTACCAGTATGGGTCAGGAGGCGATCCCTATCTCCAGCAATGAGATGAGAAAGATCCACCGGGGCGGCGAAGGCAGTTCTTCGCAGTCTGCGGCGGGACGTAAGGTAAATGTGAGCCAGAGCCGCCGGGAGCAGCCGGTCAGGGAACCCGGGAAGCCCGGAAAGGCTCCGAAGGAACCGAAGGAAAAGGCAAAGCACCCGATCCTGCGGTTCATCGGCCGCACCATTGCCACCCTGCTGTGCCTGGGCATCATGGCCGGCAGCCTGCTGGCCGTGGGCATGGTGTTCTATGTGGTGCAGGCCACGGCCAACGACGGCGACCTGCTGGACCTGGACAACATCCAGCTGAGCCAGTCCAGCGTGGTCATGGCCAACGATCCGGACACCGGTGCACAGGTGGAGTATGCCACCCTGCGCTCCTCCAACAGCCACCGCGTGTGGGCCGACCTGGAGCAGATCCCCACCAACCTGCAGTATGCATTCATCTGCACCGAGGACAAGGATTTCTACAACGAGCCGGGCGTCAACTTCAAACGCACCATTGGTGCCATGGTCAATGAGTATCTGCTGCCCATCTACAGCTCCAAGCAGGGTGCTTCCACGCTGGAGCAGCAGCTCATCAAGAACCTGACCGATGACAACAGCGCCAGCGGCATCGAGGGCGCTCTGCGTAAGCTGCGCGAGATCTACCGTGCGCTCTGCCTGAGCCGCAGCTACTCCAAGGAGACCATCCTGGAGGCGTACCTGAACACCATCAGCTTCACCGGCACCATCCAGGGCGTTCAGACGGCGGCCAACGAGTACTTCAACAAGGATGTCAGCGAGCTGACCCTGTGGGAGTGTGCTACCATCGCTTCCATCACCAAGAACCCCACCAACTACAACCCCTACACCAACCCTGAGAACCTGATCAACCGCCGAAACTTCATCATGTACAACATGTGGCAGCAGGGGGTCATCAGCGAGGAGGACTACCGCAACGCCGCCGCCCAGCCCCTGACGCTGGCGGAGGACGACAGCGACAAGAAGAACACCTCCGTGACCTCCTACTTCACCGATGCACTGTTCCAGGAAGTGGTGGAGGACATCATGGCCAAGGAGGGCATCTCGGAGGCGGACGCCCAGAAGATGCTGTACACCGGCGGCTTTACCATCGAGGCCACCGTGAACACCAAGCTGCAGTCCCAGATGGAAAACCTGATGCTGAACACCAACGACGCTTACTTCCCGGCCGGCTGGCATGAGGAAGAAGTGACCTCCATTTCGGACGACGACGTGCAGGTGATGAACGAGGACGGCACCCCCAAGACCCGCGTTGCCGAGGACGGCACCGTGTATTATTACCGCAACGTGCGCACCCAGGCGGCCATGGTCACGCTGGACTACGACGGCAACGTGGTGGCCATCGTGGGCGGTCTGGGCGAAAAGACCAAGAGCCTCTCGCTGAACCGCGCCTACAGCGTGGAGCGGCAGACCGGCTCCACCATCAAGCCCATCGGCGCCTATGCACTGGGCGTGGAGTACGGGCTGGTGAACTGGTCCACCATGCTCAACAATTCGCCCCTGTACCAGAAGCAGGACATGGTCATCCGGGATGAGGACTACTGCCGCAAAAACGGCCTGATGGGCCTTTCCGACAGTCAGCTCAAGGCCTACCCCAACGCATGGCGCAGCTGGCCCCGCAACTACGGCGGCAATTATGGCGACGGCAGCGACCTGCCCCTGTGGAACGGTCTGGCCCGCTCCCTGAACACCATCGCCATCCGGGTGGGCGACCTGGTGGGCGCAAGCAACATCTTCAACTTTGTCTACAACACCCTGCAGCTGACCACCCTGGACCCCGCCAACGACGTGGGCCTTGCCCAGATGGTCATGGGCAGCCAGACCCACGGCGTGACCCCCACGGCGCTGGCCGCTGCCTTCCAGATCTTCTATGACGGCGAGTACACCACCCCGCACCTGTACACCCGTGTGCTGGACCGGGACGGCAACATCTACCTGGAAAACAACGCCACCAGCTATCAGGCCCTGACCCCGCAGACAGCCTATATTATGAACCGTCTGCTCAAGAACGTGCTCTACTCCAACGTGGGCACCGCCAGCGGCCGCTACCCCAATTCCAACGGCATGGAGTCCTTTGGTAAGACCGGTACCGCCAGCGACGAAAAGGATCTGTGGTTCGTGGGCGGCACGCCCTACTACGTTACCGCTGTCTGGTGGGGCTACGACGCGCCTTACGATATGACCAACACCCTGGGCAAGCAGCAGGCCAAGACCCGCACCTGTGTCATGGCGTGGAAGGCTTATATGGAGCAGGTGCAGGCAAACCTGCCCTATAAGGCATTCCCCACCAGCGACGGCGTGGTGGAGCGCGCCTACTGCACCCAGAGCGGCCTGCTGGCCGGGGCCAACTGCCCCAGCCGCGCCACCGGCTACTACCGTGCCGATGACCTGCCCGATACCTGCAACTACTCCCACAGCAGCGGCGTGGCCGCAGCCCAGAGCGCGGACACCGCCCCCGTTGTGGGTCAGGACACCACCGGGCTGGATACGGATTGACGGAGAGGGCACAAGGCCAGCCTCTGTTAAAAGTCACACTTTCTCAATTCCGGTGCGACAGCTTGCCACTTCACGCTTCAAAACTGGATAATCTGACAAAAAAACATCCGGTCTCTTGCAATGCAGGGGGCCGGATGCTATTATATTCCCTGTAAGAACACTTGTGTTTGTGAGGTGAACAAGTTGGAACGCCGTTTTTATCTGGTGGACGCGGAGGTCCTGCCTGAGGTCTTCCTGAAAGTGGTCAAGGCCAAGGAGCTTCTGGCAAGCGGGGAAGTGCGCAGCATCTCGGCTGCCACCCGCAGCGTGGATCTTTCGCGCAGTGCCTTTTATAAATATAAGGACTGCATCTTTGATTCCGAAAATGGCCGCGAGGTCGTGACCGTAATGGCAACGCTCCGGGATGAAACAGGCGCGCTGCAAAGCCTGCTGGCGGGCATCAGCGCAGCCGGGGCAAGCATCGTCACCATCAACCAGTCCACGCCGGAAAACGGCGCAGCGCTGGTTGCCGTTACCATCCGCACCGATACCATGCAGATGACCCCTGAGGAGCTGACGGAGCGGTTGAGCCGCCAGCGCATGGTGGTGGGCGTGCACTGCGGGTATAACCTGTAAGGGCACCAAAACAGTGAGGAAATAGGAACGAGGGTTGAACTATGGCAAAGATCGCGATTTTAGGCTTTGGCACGGTGGGCAGCGGCGTGTACGAGGTGCTGTGCCGCAACGCCGCCGGTGTTTCCCGCCGGGCCGGTGAGCCGGTGGAGGTCAAGTACATCCTTGACCCCAAGGATTTCTCCGCCCATCCGGCGGCAAACCTCTTCATCAAGAACTTCGATACCATTCTGGAAGACCCGGAGATCCGGGTGGTGGTGGAGACCATCGGCGGCACCCGCTTTGCATACCCCTATGTCAAGGCCTGCCTCGAGAGCGGCCGCAGCGTGTGCACCTCCAACAAGGAGATGGTGGCCACCTACGGCGCGGAGCTGCTGGCGCTGGCCAAGGCCCACAACTGTGCCTTCCTGTTCGAGGCCTCCGTGGGCGGCGGCACCCCCATCATCACCCCCATGCACCAGTGCCTGGCTGCCAACGTCATCACCGAGGTGGAGGGCATCGTGAACGGCACCACCAACTTCATGCTGACCAAGATGGTGCGGGAGAACCTGGGCTTTGACGAGGCCCTGAAGATCGCGCAGGAGCTGGGCTACGCCGAGACCAAGGACCCCGGCGACGATGTGGACGGCCGGGATGCCTGCCGCAAGATCGCCATCCTGTCCTCGCTGGTCTGCGGCCACCAGATCTACCCCCAGAACATCCCCACCCGGGGCATCCGGGACATCACCGTGGCCGATGTGGCTGCGGCGGAGCGGCTGAACTGCGTCATCAAGCTCATTGCGTGGATGAAGCGGGGCAACGACGGCAGCGTGGCCGCCGGTGTGGAGCCCTGCCTGGTGCCCAGGAGCCACCAGCTGGCCGGTGTGGACGATGTGTTCAACGCCGTGCTGGTCAAGGGCGATATGCTGGGCGACGTGGTGTTCTACGGCAAGGGCGCAGGCAAGCTGCCCACCGCCAGCGCCGTGGTGGCCGACGTTGTGGATGCCCTGAAGCATGGCTCCAAGGTGCACGACAGCCTGTTCTGGCAGCCTGCTGAGCCGGTGGAGGGAATGCTCACCGACCCGGCTCCTGCTGCATATTATGTGCGTGTAGCAGGCATTGCTCCGGCGGTGGTGGAAGCCATCTACGGCTATGGCAGGGTGGTGGACGAACGCTACGAAGGCTGCGCTTACTTTGTGGAGCGCGCCGACGAAAAGGCACTGGCCGAAGCAGCCCGCAAGGTGGAGGCCGTGGGCGGCAGCGTGAAGCTGGTGCTCAAGCGTCTGCCGGAAGAAAACTGATAACGGAATAAGGAAAGGTGCGGCGGCTATGAAGATCAAGGTTTCTGTCCCGGCCACCAGTGCAAACATCGGCTCCGGCTTTGATGCGCTGGGTCTGGCGGTGACGCTGTATAATACGGTCACCTTTGAAGAGAGCGAAGTGCTGGATATCTCGTCTGCGGACGGTACCCGCATCCCGCGCGGTGAATCGAACCTCGTGTACCGTTCGGCAAAGGGTCTGTTTGAGAAGGTGGGCAAGCAGATCCCGCCCCTCAAGATCACCCAGACCAACCCCATCCCCATGGCGCGCGGCCTTGGTTCTTCCTCGGCCTGCATCATTGCGGGACTGCTGGGTGCAAACCGGATGCTGGGCGATGTGCTCAACACGCAGGAGCTGCTCACGTTGGCCACCTCCATCGAGGGCCACCCCGATAACGTGGCCCCGGCTCTTCTGGGCGGCCTGACCAGCAGCGTGTTTGAGGACGGCAAGGTGTACTCGGTCAAGCGCAATGTGGATGAAACGCTGTGCTTCGCCGCCATCGTGCCGGACTACAAGCTGCTGACGGAAGCCGCTCGTGCGGCCCTGCCCAAAGAGGTCTCCCACAAGGACGCGGTATATAACCTTTCGCGCGCTGCGCTGGTGCCCGCCGCCTTCTGCGAGGGCAGACACGACCTGCTGGCCATTGCCACCGAGGATAAGCTGCACCAGCCCTACCGTATGCCGCTGATGCCCGGATCCAAGGAAGTGTTCGATATGGCACGCCTGTGCGGTGCAAAGGCTGTTTACGTTTCCGGTGCGGGCAGCACTGTGATGGCCGTAGCGGAAAAGGCGGAGGCCGAAAAGTTCTATTCCAAACTGGAAAAGGGTCTGGAGCTGCTGGAAGGTCTGGACGGATGTGAAGCATTTACATTGCTGCGTTTGGATGCCGATAACACCGGCGCAACGGTGGAATGATAAATGGGTAAGGGAAGTGCAAGGCGCTGCTGACCGCTTCCGCCCGGTGTACCCCCTTTTGACAAAGGGACAAAAAGAGGAGAGTGACAAGATATGGCGTTGATCGTACAGAAGTTCGGCGGTTCTTCGGTGAAGGACCGTGACCGTATCTTCAACGTGGCACGCATTGTGGCAAACACCCACAACGCGGGCAATGACGTAGTTGTGGTGGTGTCCGCTCAGGGCGATACCACCGATGACCTGATCGCCAAGGCTGGGGAGATCACCCACAACCCTTCGGCCCGTGAAATGGATATGCTGCTGGCTAGCGGCGAGCAGATCAGCATTTCGCTGCTGGCCATGGCACTGAATGAGCTGGGCTGCCATGCCATCAGCCTGACCGGCTGGCAGGCTGGCTTCCGCACCGACCGCGCCTATACCAAGGCGCGCATCACCCGCTTGGAGACAGAGCGCATCTCTTCTGAGCTGGAGCGCAACCGTGTGGTCGTTGTGGCGGGCTTCCAAGGCCTGAACAAGATGGATGACATCACCACTCTGGGCCGCGGCGGCTCCGACACCAGCGCTGTTGCCATTGCAGCAGCCCTGCACGCAGACCGCTGCCAGATCTTTACCGATGTGGAAGGCGTTTACACGGCCGACCCGCGCAAGGTGCGCAACACCCGCAAGCTGGATGAGATCACCTTTGACGAGATGCTGGAGCTGGCATCTCTGGGTGCACAGGTGCTGAACAACCGCAGCGTGGAGCTGGCCAAAAAGTATAATGTGGAGCTGGAGGTGCTCTCCAGCCTGAATCCCGTGCCCGGTACGGTGGTCAAGGAGGTTACAAAAGACATGGAAGGTATGCTGATCAAGGGTGTTGCAAAGGACACCGATGTTGCCGTTATCACGATCCTGAACGTTCCCGATGAGCCGGGCACCAGCTTCAAGATCTTTGGCCTGCTGGCCCAGAAGAACATCAACGTGGATATCATCCTGCAGTCCACCGGCCGCGACGGCAAGAAGGATATCTCCTTCACCTGCGCCGAGGGCGAGGCTGAGACCGCCATGCGCGTGCTCAAGGAGAGCGGCAAGTTCAAGGATGCCACCTGCGACGAGACCTGCGCAAAGGTCTCCATCGTGGGTGCCGGTATGCAGAGCCACAGCGGCGTTGCCTCCAAGATGTTCGAGGCACTCTCCAACAACAACATCAACATCAAGATGATCTCCACCAGTGAGATCAAGATCTCCTGCATCATCGACCGTGAGGACGCTGACAAGGCTGTCAGCGCCATCCACGAGATGCTGTTCGAGTAAGACGTGGCTTCAAAGCCGCCGTGCCGTGCGTCCTGCGCCGGTGCGGCGGCTTTTTGCGTACACAATTTTTTTACAGCCCCTGCCGTTTACACCCAGATAAAAGGGGTGTATAATATTATTATGTGCCTGTATTCAGGGCGAACGTCAAAAACAGGAAGGAAGCTGCATCATGGAGCAAAATCGACCCGCACCCCGCCGCGCTCTGTCGCCGAAAGAACGCCGCCGGAGACACCGTATCCGCCTCGTGCGCAACTGGACGGTCTTTCTGCTCAGCTGCGGCGCGGTCATGGCTGTGATGACCGGAGGCATCCTCTGGCTGCTGCCCAGGGCCTATGCCCTCATCGCACCGCCGACGGCCTTCGAGGCCCGGGAGTATGAGGGCGGCGCGGAGATGGACCTTTCGGATAAGCGCCTCATGCTGGTGAATGCAAACCTTCCCCTGACGGAAGAGCCGACGCCGGAGCTGGCTGTGGCCGATGATGCCACCGGCGTTTCGCTGGAAGCCGAGGCTGCCGCAGCCTACCGCGAAATGGCCGAGGCCGCAAAGCAGGATGAAGTAGAGCTGGTGCTGACGGCAGGGTATCAGGATGCCGCCGCCCGCCAGAGCGCCTATGAGGCTGCTGTCCAGAGCTACCGGGAGTCCGGCTGCTCGGAGGAAGAGGCCGCTGCCAGGGCTGCGACCGTCCAGCCTGCGCCGGAGGCCAGCGAATATGCCACTGGCTACGGTGCCGACATCCTCGCGGCAGACAGCATGGAGAAGGACACCGGCTTCGCCGACACCCGTGCCTATGAGTGGCTGGAAGCCTATGCCGCAGAGCACGGCTTCATCCTGCGCTGGCCGCAGGAGCGTCAGGCCGCCACCGGCATGGTGTTTGAGCCGTGGCACTGGCGGTATGTGGGCAGGGACAACGCCCTCGCCATCCGCGCCTCCGGCCTCTCGCTGGAAGAGTATCTGGCGCTGGAACAAACGAAATAATACAAAAGGACGATAGAACATTGAGACGATCCCAAATCGCGCCCGGCGTCCACCTCTCGTATGACGCCGCGCAGAAATTCAACCGCTGCCGCATCAGCATCCACTTCGCGTTCCCAGCCCGCCGAGAGACGGCCACGGCCCACGCGCTGCTGCCGCTGGTGATAGAGCGAGGCTATGCCGACTGCCCCGACATGACTCAGATGACCAAAAAGCTGGCCCGCCTCTACGGCGCCGACCTGACCGTGGACGCCCGCCCCATGGGCTGCAGCCACAACCTCTGCGTCAGCATCACCGGCATCAAAGACCAGTTCGCACTGGAAGGGGAGAAGCTGACGCAGGAGTACGCCGCACTGGCCCTCGGCACGGCGTTCCACCCCTATTTTGTGGGCAGCACCTTCGACCCCGAGGCCGTGGGCATCGAAAAGCAGATGCTGAAGAAGGCGCTGGAAGACGAAGTGAACGACAAGCGCCTTTACTGCCAGCGGCAGGCCAACCGCGAGTTCTTCGGAGATAGCCCCGCCGGTGTCCGGCAGGAGGGCTACTTAGAAGAAGTGGACGGCCTGACGCCCGAAGCGCTGACCGAGGCATACTACGAGATGCTGCGGACGGCGAACATCGAGCTCATCGTACTGGGCTGCGACGAGGCCAGCACCACTGCCGTGAAGGACGCCCTTCTGGCAGAGCTTTCGGCCATCGACCGCGCCCCGCTGCCCCGGGCCGAGAATATCGCCATGCCCCGGCGGGAGCCGGTGCGGAAGGTGGAGCATTTCGACACCACGCAGGCTAAGCTCTGTATGCTGTTCACGCTGGGCCGGCCCATGCAGCCTGAACAGCTGGCCGCTGTCCGGCTGGCGATGGCTCTCTACGGCGGCAGTGTGACCAGCCGCCTTTTCCTGAACGTCCGGGAGCGCGACCATCTGTGCTACTACTGCTCGTCGTCCTTCCAGAGCTTCACGGGCAGCATGGCCGTCAACAGCGGCGTCGAGCACGCCGACGCGGCCCGCGCTGAGCAGGCGGTGCTCAAAGAGCTGGCGGATCTCTGCGACGGCCCGATCACCGACGAAGAGCTGGAAGACTGCCGCCGGGGCCTGCTGGCCGGGATGAACGGCCTGGAGGATACGCTGGGCGGCATCGAGACATGGTACTATATGGAAGTGCTGCGGGGCGGCCCGGTGCAGACGCCGGACGACGCCCGCCGCGCCCTGCTGGCTGTGACCAGGGAGGATGTGCGGGATATTCTGAAGCAGTTCACCCTGTCGGTGAGCTGTCTGCTGACGCGGGAGGAGGGGAACGAGAATGGCTGAGAACACCCGGAGCGTGCTGGAACGCACCGCCGCGGACCAGTGGAAAGTTCTGCCCTCGGGGCTGACCGTACTCGTCCGCCCCATGCCGGGCTACTCCGGCACCCATGTCATCTACGCCACCCGCTTCGGCTCCATCGACCGGGATTTCCGGCTGGGGGAGCGGGAAGTGCATCTGCCCGCCGGTGTGGCCCATTTCCTCGAGCACAAGATGTTCGAGGATGAGGACGGCGACGCCTTTGCAAAGTTCGCCAAGACTGGCGCGAATGCCAATGCTTTCACGGCCTTCGACCGCACCTGCTACCTCTTTACGGCCACGGAACAGCTGGACGAGAGCCTTGACGTGCTGCTGGGCATGGTGGGACGCCCCTACTTTACCGAGCAGACCATCGCCAAAGAGCAGGGCATCATCGGGCAGGAGATAAAGATGTACGACGACAGCCCCGACTGGCGGCTCATCACCGGCCTGTGCGAGTGTCTGTATCACAGCCACCCCATCCGCAGCGATATTGCGGGAACGGTGGAGAGCATTGCGGAGATAACGCCGGAAATGCTCTACGACTGCTGCAAGGCGTTCTATGCGCCGGGCAATATGGTGCTGGCCGCAGCGGGCAACACCAGCATGGAGCAGATCCTGGCTGCCTGCGCCCGCCACGGCCTGATGGACGAGCGCCCGGCGGAAAAGGTCGAGCGCCTGCTCCGCCCGGAGCCGATGACGCTGGCGGCGGCCGAAAAGACCATCGCCATGCCCATCGCCAAGTCCTGTTTCGGTCTGGGCTTCAAAGAAGAGCCGCTGCCTTTCGGCGACCTGCGCAGCGAGATGCTGTACGAGCTCATCCTCTGCTGTATCTGCGGCGGGATGTCGCCGCTCTACCGCCGCCTCTACGACGAGAGCCTGACCAACCCGGGCTTCGGCGGTGAGGTGCTGCGGGTGGACGGATGCTGCTGCATCCTCTTCACCGGCGAGAGCGACCAGCCCGACACCGTCCGGCAGCTTCTGCTGGACGAGATCGAGCGGGTGCGCAAAGAGGGCGTGGACCGGGAGATCTTCACCCTCTGCAAGAACGAAAAATACGGCCAGCTCATCGAAAATCTGGAAAACGTCGAGGATTCGGCCAGCCAGATGGCAGATTTCGCGCTGGCAGGTCAGACTGTGGCCCAGCAGATCACTATGCTGGCGGGCCTGACGGCAGAGGACGCCGACGCGGCATTGCAGCACATCCTGCGGCCTGAGCGGATGGCCGTGATGCACATCGAGCCGGACGGCACTGCCGTTGAGGACGAGGAAGAAGAGGAGACGGAAGAATGACGAATTTGGTACAGTTCCCGGGTCTCGGCCTCAGCTTTGAGCTGAGCCGGGTGGCCTTCAGCATCGGCGACATTGATATTTATTGGTATGGCATCTGCATCGCCTTCGGCCTCTGCCTCGCATTGGTCTTTGCGTTCCGCCGCTGCACGGAGTTCGGCATCGACGCCGATTCGATGGTGGATGTCATCCTCGTCGGCGTGGTGCTGGGCATCGCCAGCGCCCGCCTGTATTATGTGGCGATGGCACCCTATAATTACGATACCATCTGGGATGTGCTGGCCGTCCGCGATGGCGGTCTGGCCATCTACGGCGGCATCATCGGAGCCTTTGTGTTCGGCGGCCTGGCCTGCAAATGGCGGGGCGTGCCGGTGCTGCCCATGTTCGACCTGGCCGGCATGGGCTTCCTCATCGGACAGGGCTGCGGCCGCTGGGGCAACTTCTTCAATCAGGAGGCTTTCGGCTGCAACACCACCCTGCCCTGGGGTATGTTCAGCGAAGCAACGGAAGATTACCTGATGGGCAGCACTGTCACGGTGCCGAAGGGCGTCACCATCGACCCCGCCATGCCCGTCCACCCCACCTTCCTCTACGAGAGCATCTGGTGTTTCGTGGGTCTGGCCCTGCTGGCGGCATACATCAGAAAGCGGAAGTTCAACGGCGACATTGCCCTGCGCTACCTTGTCTGGTACGGCGCAGGCCGCTTCTGGATCGAATCTCTCCGCACCGACAGTCTGCTGCTGGTGCCGTCGCTCGGCCTGCGCGCTTCCCAGCTGGTGGCGGCTGCGGCCGTCGTGGGCGGTGTGGCACTGGAAATTTTCCTGACCCGGAAATATAAGTCCAAGCCTCTCATGGTGACGCTGGCCCTGACGGCAGAGAACCGCAGTCTGCTGGCGAAGGTGCGCAAGGCAGAGCCGGAATTTACGGTGGAGAGGGAAGAGCTGGTGGCTTCCAGCCCCCGCAAGCTCTTCCTCGAGCGCACGAATGCCTATAACGAGCGGGTGAAGCAGCAGCTCAAAGAGAAACTGGCAGAGAAAAACTGAAAATATTTCCGCAAAAGCGGGATTTTCCTCTTGAAATCCGCACATTTTTTTGCTATACTATTCTAGCCGCTTGGTGTGGGCGCCTCAAATGGCCCCTGTGAGGGCCTGCCTTTACGACCAGCGAGTACAACGAAAAGGAATGAACAAAATGTACGCAATCATTGTTACCGGCGGTAAGCAGTACCGCGTGGAGCAGGGCG
>ERZ831634.1810-NODE-1810-length-20714-cov-11.746890_pt1 | contig 20714 bp, 19 predicted proteins | sample MGYA00519953_ERZ831634 | MGnify/ENA primary metagenome ERZ831634 (study PRJEB31850, sample SAMEA3708718) | human gut metagenome | biome: human gut; feature: human-associated habitat; material: faeces | place: China | collected 2014 ... | reverse complement strand
ACTTTACTTTCAAATTCTCCATTTCGCAAACATGGCAGCTACTTCTTCGTCGGTAACAAAGCCGCTTGCTTCAGACAATCTGATTTCTTCCTCCAACTCTTCTTCGGTAAAACGACAGGGCATTTCGTCCTCGCTCAGCAATTCCAAGCAACGCTGCAATATCTCTTCATCAATAGCAGTATCAAGAGATTCTATTCTTCAATCCTTGAAGATTAGGAGTGTTATATGCTACCAATGGTTCCGACAACTCTGTTCTCATGATATATCTCTATTCTAACGTGTTAACGTAAAGAACGGGATTTTATTCGTAACAAATATTTTATTTCTTATCTCTCAAATAATCCCACCACAGATTCAGCCCTATCCAAATCACGATATCAGCCACCAGCAGCACCGTATTATTTACATAAGGTACTAGCAGAATATTGGCCGCACTAAAAGAACAAGACATGAAAAGCAAACTCAGCATTGCCTTTCTCGGCGACAACCCTATCGCCAGTAATTTATGGTGGATATGATTCTTATCCGGTTCAAAAGGGCTATGTCCCTCACGAATACGAACCAAAACAACACGTACCACATCGAACGCCGGAATAATCATAGTGCTGAAAGCTATGATAAAAGCTCCTTCGGTATACGGCATTATATCCGCATTGTGCTGACTGTACTTTATGGCAAGGAAGCTAAGCGTATAACCTAAAGTAAGGCTGCCCGTATCTCCCATAAAAATCTTACGGGCACGCTCCACACTGCCAAATACGTTGTAATAAAAAAACGGGACAAGCACACCGAAAGTGCCTGCAGCGAGCATGGCATAACTCCAAAGTCCTTTCTCTATAAAAAGAAAAGTGAAAATCAATAATGCCACGCTGCTTAAACCGGAAGCAAGACCATCAATTCCGTCTATCAGATTAATGGCGTTGGTGATGAAAACTACTGTCAGTATGGTGAAAGGTATACCTACATAGACCGAAAGTTCATGTATACCGAATAAACCATACAAATCGTTTATCCAAAGTCCTGACAAAGGAAAAAGGCAGGCACAGAAGATTTGAATAACGAACTTCTGACGATAACGGACGCCAACAAGATCATCAGCAATACCTGTCAGATAAAGTAAAGTCATACCGCAGGCAAATAACAATAACTCCGGTAACAGATAGCTTGCATAAAGTGTTGAAACACTGTCACCTCCTAACAAACGGAAAGTATAAACAAGACAGAAAGCAAATAAGGTGGTGGGGAAAAAAGATACGCCACCTAAACGCGGAATAGCTCTCTTATGTACCTTGCGATCATCCGGAATGTCAAAAAGTTTCTTGCGCAGGGATATCAATAAAATACGCGGTATCAGGATACGGGCGATAACTGCCGATATCAGAAATATCAGAATTATAAAAATGAAGTTCACTACAATAAATGTCAAACAGAATTAATCTATAACCTCAAAAGGATATTGATTCTCTTCTAAATTTCTTAACTCACCGATTATTTCAGTTTGTTCGGAAGTCAATGAAGATATATCCCAAGTATCAATAATGGAATGAGCTTCTTTGGCTAATTCTTCCTCATAAACCTCACCATAGCAGCAGGTAAGCAGGCGAACTTTCAGAAGCGAAGCAGGAAGTCTATCAAGAACATTCCAACAACGGTCGAGAAGATGCTGGATATATTGTTGTTTGCGGCCATTATCATAAAAAGTAGCATTTAGGGCTACTAAAATAGAAAGGCAAAGCCTGGCTTCTTCTTCCGGAGTGTCACCTTCCGGAGCGCTATACAGTCTAAGAGCTTGTTCATAAACTTCGCGATTCAAACGGGCGAAGTGGTCGCTGTAAATGGGACTATCGTCCATGCCCAAGTTCAGAAGTTCATGGGCAAGAGTGTACAAAGATGAAACGTGATCGTTCATTTTTCTAAGATATAGAAGTTATTGATTTACAAATATTCAGATATTTTCTATCGGTTCTATCAGTGAGGAATGGATGAATGTAGTAGCAACTGCCATAACACCTTCTATATTCACCACTACACGACGGTCGTGACGGAGACGCACAAACTCGCCAACAGCTCCTTCAAAAACTCCGCCTGTGATGCGTACTTTAGTACCTTTCACTAACTTCAGTTCTTCCGGTTCCACATAAATAACAGCCTCATCGTACGTGCCCGCAACTAATATGAAACTGCGCATCTGTGCATCCGGAATAATGACAGGCTGACGAGTTTCCCGATTCATAATATAACGGACAGGAATATTCAGAGCATAATTATTTTTAATTTCGTCAATACATGCACGCGTGGAACGGATAAAGACTAAATTGTGTATGGCAGGGACAAGCTTGCGAACACGACGTTCGTTTCTCATGATATATTCATAATGCATGGGAATGAAATTCTCTATATCCGCCTTATCCAAATAGTCTTTGAGAGACAATTCACGACTGTAAGTTACGCGGACAACATACCAATGTAATTGGCAATCTCTCTTTAATTGACAATTAGAAATATACTGCGATTCAGATTGAATATTTTCTGATGAACGTGGCATTACCAAGTAATAATCGTAAGGTTTCGGATAAAATAAAGTCGTGTGAAAAGGATATTCTTTGGGGACACCGGAGTAACAAAGTACCTTCCGATCAATTCATGTAATGCAATTATTTCCAATAGTTTAGTCTGCATCCATATTATCCCAAAATTCCCCACTATCACAGAAAGAGAATGTTGAAACAGTTATGTGATCAATAAGCTCTTTTAAGGAGCTGAAAACTAATAATTTAAAAACAAATATGTGTTTTTAGACGTTCGTTTAATAAACGCAAAGATATGGTAGTTTTTTGTATTGGCAAAATGTTTGATAGGAAATCTTTGGATTTTATAGCTAGCATATAAGTTAAATGCCTGTTTATTAGATAATAATCATTTGTAATTATATCAGTCAACTTTTGCGTTTTTTCATATATTTCCACTTTATATCGTTTGCTTCTGAAAGGTGTTTATTAAACGAACGTTTAAAAAACACTTCTCAAGCCTATCTTCCCCCTATTTTTCAATATTAGCAAAGTAGAATCAAAAAAGCCCGCAATGAAGTTAACATCATTGACTATAATAAGTTAACATCATGCAAACAGCAAGTTAACTTATTACAATACAAGAAGTTAACATCATTACAAAGAAGATGTTAACTAACTATATTTTCATTGATTACATATCTTAAAGCAGTTCTTTCAATTCATTGCAAAGCCGTTTCTTTACCTCTTCTATCGGCACTTCCTTTCCCAACTCTTTTTGAAGCGAAGTTACCCCTTTATCTATAAATCCGCAAGGATTGATATAGCTGAAATAGCATAAATCGGTATTAACATTGAGGGCCAGGCCATGCATTGTGACATAATGGCTACTACGCACACCGATAGCACAGATTTTACGGGCACGTGGAGAGTTTCCATCCAACCATACACCGGTAGCTTTCTCCACACGACCGGCAGTTATCCCATAAGAAGCACAGACACGTATCACCGCTTCTTCCAGCAAGTGCACATACTCTTTCAAACCCAAAGAAAACTCTTCTAAATTCAGGATAGGATAACAAACAAGCTGTCCCGGCCCATGATAAGTAATATCACCTCCCCGGTCTATATGATACAACGAAGCTCCTACTGCACTAAGTTGTTCTTCACTCAGCAGCATATTGCCTTCCTTGCCACTGCGCCCCAGCGTATATACATGCGGATGCTCACAGAGTATAATATGATTTACATACTCCTCTCCCACTTGTTTGGCATGCACAAGCGCATCAAAACAAGCCGTCTGTCTGTCCCATGCCTCAGCATAGGGAACGTTTCTCCAATCAGATATTTCCAGTCTCATAGAGCAAATGTACTACATTTATTTCATACTCCGTATATCACCAAATCACATAATTTATGATTAAGGGCTATGTTTGAGCCTCAATTAAACTAATGCAAAAGCACGATATTCCAAAAAGGGACATCATATTAGTAGTAAATTTCAGCATTTTATATCATTTTGCAACAACAAATTTATATAGAAATATAACACTGAATTTGATTTTTTCATAATTTTGCAACTACCAAGGCATAGAGACAAGTCTCATTCTTATTAAAAGCGCATATCACATTTTTGTATTTTAATAACTTTGTGCCTCAGATACTATAAACACAAAATAACATGAAAGACATGAAAAAAATTATTGTAGCATCGGATTCATTTAAAGGCTCATTAACTTCAATAGAAGTGGCTAATGCTGTGGAAATAGGAATTAAGAACGTTTTTCCACAGTGTAATGTTATCAAAACAAATGTAGCGGACGGTGGCGAAGGAACAGTAGAGGCCATTATTAAATCTTTAGGAGGGGATCTGTATACAACTGCTGTTACAGACCCTTTAGGAAGACCGATAGAAGCAGAATATGGAGTTGTTAATTTAAACGGTGTAAAAACGGCTGTTATAGAAATGTCTTCTGCCAGTGGTCTCCCGCTATTGCTTCCTGATGAACAAAATCCCTGGATTACTTCTACATATGGAACCGGTGAAATGATTTTAGATGCATTGAACAGGGGATGCCGCAAATTCTTGGTTGGAATAGGCGGCAGTGCTACTAATGATGCAGGTACAGGCATGCTCTCTGCATTAGGAGTGAAATTCTTTGATAGCCAAGGACAAAGGTTAAAAGGCTGTGGCAAAGATCTTAAATCCATTGCTCAGATAGATATGTCATCTCTTGTGCCCGAAGCACGAAAATCAGAATTCATTGTGGCTTGCGATGTCAATACTCCTTTTTGCGGGCTTAATGGAGCAGCACATGTTTTTGCTCCCCAAAAAGGAGCAGATCCTCAAATGGTAAAGGCTTTGGATGATGGCATGTATTCATTTGCTAAAATTATAGCAGAGCAATTCCAAAAAGACATAATACCATTGAGTGGAGCAGGTGCAGCCGGCGGATTAGGTGGTGCTTTTAAAGCCTTTTTGAATGCCAGACTAACCAAAGGTATTGAAATGGTGCTTGATGCCATTGGGTTTGATTCGATTCTTGAAGGAGCGGACCTGGTCATTACAGGAGAGGGACGGATAGATTTTCAAACTGCTACGGGCAAAACTGCAGCAGGGATATTGAGACATGCCAAACAAAAAGGGATCCCTACCCTTGCAATAGGTGGATCAGTGGAAATATGCCAGGAACTTAAAGAAATGGGCTTTATCGGTATATATTCTATCATAAATACTCCTATAAGTCTTGAAAAAGCCATGCAGAAGGATTCGGCAACAGCCAACATGCAGTCTACGGTAGAGCAAATCCTAACCACAATAAAATATTATACTGAGAACAAATAAGAATAATTTAAACTACTAATAAAATACGATATGAACAGTGCATTAGCGGCAATGTTAGGGCTGACTTTGTCTATTATATTAATTGTCAAAAAAGTATCCCCTGTATATAGTCTTATTTTAGGTGCGTTAATCGGTGGATTACTGTCGGGATGGGGATTACAAAATACTGTTACAGAGATGATATCCGGAATAATGGAGATTTCGCCCGCCATTATACGTATATTAGCAGCGGGAGTGCTTACAGGAATGCTGGTAAAAACAGGCGCAGCTTCCACCATATCAGAAACTATCATTAAAAAACTTGGACCGAAGCGAATTTATTTAGCTCTCGCTTTGGCTGCCATGTTGCTCACCGGCATTGGAGTATTCATCGATGTAGCGGTTATCACTATTGCTCCTATTGCTCTCATTGCCGGAAGCAGGCTCAATTTGCCTAAAAGTAAATTATTAATAGCCATGATCGGCGGAGGAAAATGCGGAAATATTATTTCACCCAATCCTAATACCATTATTGCCGCCGAGAATTTTGGAGCATCATTGCCTTCTGTTATGGCTGCCAATATAATACCGGCACTTATTGGATTGTTATTTACAGTATATGTCATAGTGCCTCTATTGCCGAAGAATGCAACCTTGCAACCTTATAAATTGCCGGAAGAGAAAGAGCACCTTCCTTCTTTCCTAAGCAGTATGGTTGCACCGATTGTAACCGTAGCCCTACTTGCACTCCGTCCTTTGGCTGGAATTGCCATTGATCCGTTAGTTGCTTTATCGGCAGGAGGAATAGCGGGAATTATAGCAACCCGCAATTGGCATAAGACCAATGAATGCCTGTCCTATGGATTAGAGAAAATGTCCTCTATCGCTATACTTCTAATTGGCACAGGTGCTTTGGCAGGTATTATAAAAGCCTCGGACATTAAAGATATTTTAATACATCTGCTTGCCAACTGGAATGATGGCGGAGTTATTATGGCACCTCTATCAGGTATTTTGATGTGTGCCGCCACTGCATCCACCACAGCAGGGGCCACTATCGCCTCCGCTTCATTTGCTCCGTCTATACTTGGAGCAGGAGTAGCCGCCACTTGGGGAGCTGCCATGATTAATGCAGGAGCCACCGTACTGGATCATCTTCCTCATGGTTCCTTTTTCCACGCAACAGGCGGAGCAGTAGGCATGGGAGTCAAGGAATTGCTAAAACTTATTGTTTACGAAACTGCTATTGGTTTGATCTTGACAATAAGCAGCGTGTTCCTCTATTTCATTGTGATATAATCTTTAGCAACCTTTTATATTACTAATACGAAAACAATCAATAATAAAAAAACACTATGAAACTGAAAAAACTCATTATCACTTTTTTCTTATTACCCACCACTTTCGGGTATGCACAGACACAATCCACCCAAATTGTTGCCCACCGCGGTTTTTGGAAAACCAATGGTTCGGCACAAAATTCCATAGCCGCACTGATGAAAGCCGATTCTGTCGGTTGTTACGGTTCTGAATTTGATGTATGGCTCACCGATGATGACCAGCTGGTGGTGAACTGGAGCAGTGTTTTCAAAGGAGTAAATATGCAAGAATCAACCGTCAAAGAGTGTACAGCTATCGTATTGGATAATGGAGAGCACCTTCCTACTTTGCAAGAATATCTGGAAAAAGCCCGTAACCTGAAAACCCGCCTCATCTTGGAATTAAAGGCTCACAAAACTCGAGAACAAGAAACGCGTGCCGTAAAAAAGATTCTAAAAATGGTAAAGGGCATGGAGTTGGAAGATCGTATGGAATACATTACTTTCTCACGTCATGTTGCCAAAGAATTTATTCGCCTTGCCCCCAAGGGAACCCCGGTCTATTATCAAGAAGGCGACCTATCTCCCAAAGAATTAAAAGAATGGGGATGTACCGGACCAAACTACCGCTTAAATGTGTTCCGGCAACATCCCGAATGGATTAAAGAATGTCATGATTTGGGCATGAAAGTAAATGCATTCCCAATAGACAATACTGATGACATAAAATGGCTGATAAGTCAAGGTATAGACTATATCACTACCAACGAACCGGTGAAACTGCAAGAGATAATACGGGAAAAGCAGTAGGCAAACTACTATTCTTGGCTTTAATAGCCATTAAAAATAATCCCTGTTCAATACCTAGTTTTTCGATTCATTTCCACAAAAAAGTGTAACTTTGCGCAAACCAAAAAACGACAGCACTATGGAATTTCCTCAAGTTGATCTCCCCGTAGACCTGATTGCATGGACAGATGTGACAGAAGATATTTTGAACATATACAAACAATCATGCCGTCTGAAAGCATGTATCTTCGCTTTGTGCATTGAAGGCTCCATTACGGTATCTATCAATTTAATGGACACAGAGATTAAACAAGGAGATTTTGTGACTCTCCTCCCTGGCACTATCATTCAGTTCTACGGGCAAAAGGAAAAGGTCCGAATTGGATTTGCCGGATTCTCAGAGCATTGCCTCAACGGGGTCAACATAATCCAGTCTACCATGAATTCGTACTCCAAGATTATAGAAGCACCCGTTATACCTCTCAACGAACCTATTGCTTCTTATTTCAAAGACTACTTTTCATTGCTGGCACGCATCTCCACCGGACCGTATATGCCCAAAACACGAATGGCGCAAAGTGTGCTGAACATGTTTCTCTATGGGATCAATGAGCTGTACAGTAACCGTCCGGAGTCCCAAAACAGAATTAAAAGTCGAAAAGAGGAAATCTGCCGGGAATTTATACAACTGGTTATCGAAAACTATACTACCGAACGCCGCGCACAATTCTATGCCGAAAAACTGGGCATATCCCTGCAACATCTCAGTACCACAATCAAACTGGTAACCGGGAAAAATGTACTGGATCTAATTGCCCACGTTGTCATCATCGACATAAAAGCCAAGCTGAAATCCACCGACATGACTATTCAAGAAATAGCCTATTCGCTTAATTTCCCCAGTGCCTCATTCTTCGGAAAGTACTTCAAGAGGCACATGGGAATGAGTCCGCTGGAATATAGGAACAGCTAATCTTAACTGCGTATCAGCGTGACGCAGGAAAGCAGTATGACGATTGCAGCCAACATCGGTGTCAGCAGTATGCCATACACCGGGTAGAGAATACCCGCAGCTATTAATACGCCTATCAGATGATAAATCACCATCCAGAAAGAGTTCTGGTGCATCAGCCGGAGCGTATGGCGAGACAAGCCGAATAACTTGGGAAGTGACTGCAAGTCGGAGGATTTCATCACCACCATTGTTTTTTCCACTGTTGCATCATCGGGATTTTCACCCATAGCGATGCTCACATCGGCACAAGTCAGTGCCTGCACATCGTTTATGCCGTCACCTATCATGACAACCATTTTCCCTTGCAACTGGAGCTCACGTATAAAAGTCTCTTTATCGTCCGGCAATGCATCGGGCATATAGCGTATAATCCCCAACTTGCCCGCTATGGTCGAAGCGGTACGCTCACCGTCACCCGTCAACATGCAAATATCAAGTTCGCTTGCCCGCAACTCCCTGACCGTTCCGAGTGCGGCAGCTTTCAATTGATCTTTAACGGCAATAATGGCAAGCAACTCATTTTTACGTCCGAAATAAACAATGCTGTTGCCTTCGGATTCATACTCCACCAGCATATCACCCAAAACATCGGAGAGATAAACGTGATAATCCTTCAGAAGTTTATGGCTGCCCACCCAATATTCCGCATCTTTATAGACAACTCTCATCCCTTTACCCTTCAAAACCTCGCAAACATCTAAACGGGCAGGTATTATCCCTTCTTCCCGTAAAGCGGTGGAAATAGCAGTTGCCAGCGAATTAGTCGAATTCATCTCGGCTGCCAGCAACACTTCTTTAAAATATTCTTCCTGACACTGCGCCCACAACCAAGCTATGACAGTGGGATGTCCTTCGGTCAGCGTACCGGTCTTGTCAAAGACCACTATATCGGCTTTGCTCAGACGTTCCAGTGCAAGGGAGTCTTTTATCAAAATATGCATTCGGGCCGCTTTACCGATTCCACGCATCAGGGCAACAGGAGTAACCAGTCCCAGTGCACATGGACAAGCCACTATAAAAATTGAGATAACCGAATAAAGAGCATGCGGCACAGCTTCCATACCGCCAAACAGTATCCAGATAACAAACACAAGAATCGCAATTCCCGTCAAAACAGGGAAAATGATACCGGCCATACGGTCACCATCATGCAATTCGTCGGGCAGGAAACGAAATACCTTGCCGGTCAGCCCCACAGCAGCAGTCAGTACAGCCACTTCGTAATAGACATACGGCTGAAGTCCCACCTCATACCAGTAATCAGGAAAGAACGTGTTGAACAAACTGAAAAGAAAAGCCACGGACATGCTGAAAGCAATCAGCATATCCATAGTAATGCGCCCCATACGGAACTGTTTCCAGGCATCGGTATAGAGAGATACGCCTAAAAACAGCAGTACAGGAATGGCCAGCAACATCTGTATTTCATTGCCATAAGTCACATGATCACGAAATATGGACAGCAACAACAACGGAACTGCAAACAACCAGGCACCGGCAGCCTGCATCTTCAAACTGCGGTAATGCCTGTTGCGTTCCTCTACGTTACCACTTTCCATACTATCGGCATGTTCCGCGCAATACTGTTTTTGCGCAGAACATACCTTCTTCAATATATTGCTCATTCTATTTATATTTTAGGGGGTTGTTACTCTGACTTTAATAAAGCAACAACCGGAATGGGCTGTTTGTTCAGATAGAAAGTTTTAACCGTTTGCAGGAATTAATTTTTTCTTTTTTATGCATGGAGTTCGTTAATAAGTTCTATATTTGTCGATAAAGATTTTTGAATGAAATGTTGATTTATAAACGAAATTCAATATGAAAAAGCAAACTGTCAGCCTACTTGTCCTTCTGCTTGCGGCAAGCGGCTTTTTCTTTTCTTGCGGTAACATCATGAACAAAAATGCCGGAGCGTTGGAGTTCGACAGTATACAAGTAAATGAAACGGCACACCTCTTCGGTGATACTGCCAAACCGGCATGTAACCTTATCATCAATCTTACGTATGCCTCCAAGTCATCCGACGAAAAGATGAAGGACAGCCTGAACACCTATTTCCTGTCTGCCTGCTTCGGTGAGAAATATATGAACATGACTGCCGAAGAAGCCGTAAAGAAATACACAGAAAAGTACGTCAGCGACTACCGGAAAGACTTGGAGCCGATGTACCGAAAAGACGAACAGGACAAAGAGAGTGCCGAAGACATAGGAGCATGGTATTCTTACTATAAAGGCATAGAAAGCCACGTGCAACTGTACACCGGACATCTGCTCGTCTATCGCATCGACTACAATGAATATACCGGCGGCGCACATGGCATTTATATGTCCACATTCCTCAATCTCGACCTGCGCACATTGGCTCCCATCCGTTTGGACGACCTCTTTGTAGGCGACTACAAGGAACAGCTCACAGACCTCTTGTGGAACCAGCTTATGGCCGACAATAAAGTGGCCACCCGCCAGGAACTGGAAGACATGGGATACGCCACTACCGGCGACCTGACACCCACCGAAAATTTCTATCTAAGCAAAGAAGGCATTACATTCTATTATAATGTATACGACATCGCCCCTTATGTAATGGGGCCGGTGAAGATCACATTGCCATACGAAATGATGCAACATCTACTGGGCGACGGCACGATGGTACTGAACGAAGTGCGTAATTCATAACCCGCCCCCTCATTCATAACTCATAATTCAGAAAATAATAATGGAACTTATCCTAAAGTATTTTCCAGACCTGACAGAGGAACAGAAAAAGCAGTTTGCCGCACTGTACGACCTTTATACGGACTGGAACTCTAAAATAAACGTCATTTCGCGTAAAGACATTGAAAACCTGTACGAACACCACGTGCTCCACTCTTTGGGCATAGCCCAAATAATTCGCTTCAAACCGGGTACAAAGATTATGGACTTAGGCACAGGAGGAGGATTTCCGGGTATTCCGCTGGCTATACTTTTCCCCGAAGTACAATTTCATTTGGTGGACAGTATCGGTAAGAAAGTACGCGTAGCCACCGAAATAGCAAACAGCATCGGACTGAAAAACGTTACTACCCGCCACGCGCGTGCCGAAGAAGAGAAACAGTTGTTCGATTTCGTAGTGAGTCGTGCTGTTATGCCCCTTGCCGATTTACTGAAAATCATCCGCAAGAACATCTCCCCCAAACAGCAGAATGTTTTTCCCAATGGACTAATCTGCCTGAAAGGCGGCGAATTGGAGAAAGAGGCGATGCCTTTCAAAAACAAAACCACCATGTGGAATTTGAAAGAATTCTTTGAAGAGGAATTCTTCCAAACTAAAAAAGTAGTGTACGTTAGCAATTGAGAATTAAAAGTTAAGTTGAACGTTGATAAATCATAAATCTGAAATCATATCATGAAGATAAAGAGATTTGAATTTAATATGTTCCCCGAGAACTGCTATGTACTGTGGGACGAAACCAACGAAGCCGTAGTCATTGATCCCGGATGTTTCTACGAAGAAGAGAAACAGGCTTTAAAGAACTTTATCATCAACAATAAACTAAACGTAAAGCACCTGTTGAACACACATCTGCATCTGGACCATATTTTCGGCAATCCTTTCATGCTGAAAGAATTCGGTCTGAAAGCGGAAGCCAACCAAGCCGATGAGTTCTGGATTGACGAAGCGCCTAAGCAAAGCCGCATGTTCGGTTTTCAGCTACAAGAGCCGCCCGTACCATTGGGAAGTTACCTTCACGACGGTGACATCATCACTTTCGGAAACACTGAACTGGAAGCAATCCACGTACCGGGACACTCACCGGGCAGTCTGGTGTATTATTGTGCGGCAGACCATTGTATGTTCTCCGGAGATGTTTTGTTTCAAGGCAGCATCGGTCGTGCCGACCTTGCAGGAGGCAACTTTGACGAACTGATAGAGCATATATGCAGCCGCCTGTTCATACTCCCCAATGAAACGATTGTTTATCCGGGACATGGAGCGCCTACAACCATTGGCGTTGAAAAAGCGGAAAACCCATTCTTCAGATGATAACTTTAAACAATATATACGTATGAAAAACGACCTGTTGGTTAACCGTCACATCGGTATCAGCGAAAAAGATGAAGCACAGATGCTTCACAAAATCGGCGTGGCAAGTCTGGACGAACTGATTGATAAAACCATCCCGACAAACATCCGCCTTAAAGCACCGCTGGCTCTGCCCGAAGCCATGACCGAATATGAATTCGGATGCCACATTGCAGAACTGGCTGCCAAAAATAAACTTTACACAACTTACATCGGTATGGGCTGGTACAACACCATCACGCCTGCCGTAATCCAGCGTAATGTATTTGAAAACCCCGTTTGGTACACCTCCTATACGCCTTATCAAACAGAAGTGTCTCAAGGACGTTTGGAAGCCCTGATGAACTTCCAGACTGCCGTTTGCGACCTCACCGGTATGCCTCTTGCTAATTGCTCCTTACTGGATGAGGCGACTGCTGCTGCCGAAGCTGTAACAATGATGTACGCATTGCGTCCGCGCGAAATGCAGAAGTCGGGAGCCAATGTAGTATTCGTAGACGAAAGCATTTTTCCGCAGACACTGGCTGTCATCACCACCCGCGCCATTCCGCAAGGCATTGAGATACGGACCGGACGATACAATGAAGCAGAACTCACTCCGGACACTTTTGCCTGCATATTACAGTACCCGAATGGCGACGGCAATATAGAAGACTACCGCACTTTTGTGGAAAATGCACATGCTGCCGGTTGCAAAGTGGCCGTTGCCGCCGATATACTAAGCCTTGCCTTGCTCACCCCGCCGGGAGAATGGGGAGCAGACATCGTGTTTGGAACAACCCAAAGATTAGGTACGCCGATGTTCTACGGCGGCCCGTCGGCTGCCTATTTTGCCACACGTGACGAATATAAGCGCAATATGCCGGGACGCATCATCGGCTGGTCTAAAGATAAATACGGAAAATTGTGTTACCGCATGGCTCTGCAAACCCGCGAGCAACATATCAAACGTGAAAAAGCAACTTCCAACATCTGTACAGCACAGGCACTGCTGGCCACAATGGCAGGTTTCTATGCCGTATATCATGGACCGGAAGGCATCCGCACCATTGCAAAGCGTATTCACAACATCGCCGCATATCTGGAAAAAGAAATCAGCAAATTGGGATACAAGCAAGTGAATGTACAATATTTCGATACACTCCGCTTTGCCCTGCCAGACAACGTATCGGCACAACAAGTCCGTACAGTTGCCCTAAGCAAGGAAGTGAACCTGCGCTATTTCAAGAACGGTGATGTGGGCATGAGCATTGACGAAACAACGGATTTGGCCGCAGTAAACGTTTTACTTTCCATTTTCGGAATTGCAGCCGGAAAGGACTATACCAAAACAACCGATATCCCTGAGAGTTGCACCATTCAGCAACCGTTCCGGCGTCAAAGCACTTATCTGACACATGAGGTATTCAATAGATACCATACGGAAACGGAAATGATGCGTTACATCAAACGACTCGACCGTAAGGACATTTCATTGGCACACTCCATGATTTCGCTTGGTTCGTGCACCATGAAGCTGAATGCCGCCGCCGAAATGCTGCCACTCAGCCGTCCTGAATTTATGAATATGCACCCGCTTGTTCCTGAGGAACAGGCAGAAGGCTATCGCGAGCTTATACACAATCTCAGCGAAGAACTGAAAATAATAACCGGATTTGCCGGAGTAAGCCTGCAACCCAATTCAGGTGCTGCCGGAGAATATGCGGGGCTTCGTGTAATCCGCGCTTATTTGGAAAACATAGGTCAAGGACACCGTAACAAAGTGCTGATACCCGCTTCGGCTCATGGTACTAATCCGGCATCGGCTGTTCAGGCCGGTTTCACCACTGTCACCTGTGCCTGTGATGAGCAGGGAAATGTCGATATGGCCGACCTGCGTGCCAAAGCCGAAGAGAACAAAGACGACCTTGCCGCATTGATGATTACCTACCCTTCTACCCATGGTATCTTTGAAACGGAAATCGTGGAAATCTGCAAGACTATCCATGCATGCGGTGCACAGGTCTACATGGACGGCGCCAACATGAATGCACAAGTAGGCTTGACCAACCCCGGATTTATCGGTGCTGATGTCTGCCATCTGAATTTGCATAAAACATTTGCTTCCCCTCATGGCGGAGGCGGACCGGGTGTGGGTCCTATCTGCGTAGCCGAACATCTGGTTCCGTTCTTACCGGGACACGAACTTTTTGGCAATGCAACCAATCAGGTAGCGGGAGCTCCTTTCGGCAGTGCGGGTATTCTGCCCATTACCTACGGCTATATACGCATGATGGGTACGGAGGGACTGACACGCGCCACCAAGATAGCCATTCTGAATGCCAATTATCTGGCTGCCTGCTTCAAGGACACCTATGGCATCGTCTATCGCGGGGCAACCGGCTTTGTCGGACATGAAATGATATTGGAGTGCCGCAAAGTACACGAAGAAACAGGTATCAGCGAAAATGATATCGCCAAACGTCTTATGGACTACGGCTATCATGCACCAACCCTCTCCTTCCCTGTCCATGGAACACTGATGATAGAGCCGACGGAAAGCGAAAGTCTTGCCGAACTAAATAACTTTGTAGATGTGATGCTTGCTATCTGGCAGGAGATTCAGGAAGTGAAAAATGGAGAAGCGGATAAGGCAGACAACGTGCTGACAAACGCTCCGCATCCTGAATATGAAGTAGTTGCCGACAACTGGGAACATAGTTACACCCGGCAGAAAGCAGCATATCCGATAGAAAGCGTACGCGACAACAAGTTTTGGGTGAATGTGGCGCGTGTAGACAACACACTGGGTGACCGTAAGTTACTGCCTACATGCTACGGATGCTTTGAATAGAAATATTGAGAGGATATATCTTTCGATATATCCTCTTCTTTTATGCCATAAAGGAATTTAACGGATCACAGTTACCGTACCTTCCGCCAATTTCTTATCTTTCATGGGAGCACCCTCGGGAGCATAGCCCAAAGCGGCACAACCATATACACGATGATTTTCGGGAACACCGAGCTTCATAAGGAAAGCGCGCACATCGGGATCGTCACAAGTCTGCCCCAACTGGTTGATCCAACAGGAACCGATACCAAGAGACTTAGCGGCCAGGAAGATATTCTGCATGGCACAGGCACAGTCCATAGACGCCCACCATTGGGTAGGTTCGTTGGAAACGATAATCAGAGTCGGAGCATGATAATAGCAACAGTAGGTTTCGCTATGTCCCCGCTCTTGCAGACGGGGCTCGTCGCTCTTAGCAAAAGCACCTTTTATCTTTTCATTCAGTTCTCTCAATATATCAGCATCCTGAATGGCTGTGAAATGCCATGTCTGGTAATTCATGCCGCTGGGAGCATACGTTGCCGCTTCCAATATAAGATTCAAATTTTCTGCGGAAACCTGCTGTTCCGTATAAGTGCGCACACTGCGGCGCGACTTAATATTTTCCAATACTTCATTCAACATTGCACGTCTGTTTTTTATGATTCAATGCTTGGGATCACCTCTTCAGCAATCCTATCTTTACGTTTAACTTAAAGTAATATACACCATTCTCCCGTTCCAGGAAACCGTATTTGTCTTTGTCTACCGACCCCTTCTCAAAACGGCTGTTCTGATAAAGGAAATCGGCAAAAGTCTGCCGTTCGGACTTATGATAACAGAGAACCTCACCCTCTCCATTGGTCAGCAACAGCCCTTCTACGGCAGAATCCGTACCGTTGTAAATCTTAGCCGGACGCATGCCCAATGCAAGTGCCAATAGGAACTGCTTCATCTTAAACTCGTAGAAACAATGTTTGTTTATCAATTCATCCTTTATCTTCAAGGGATTCATTTCCTTGATGCGTTCCGTCAGTTCAGAGACGCGGGTGATGCCGTCCAAATGCATGGTACGCACCATTTCGGCCAACATACGGGGAAAATGCAAATCTATCATCAACAGATTGCAACGAAACACACGATCGGCAACATCGGAATATTTCAGCACCCCGCCCAAACGCTCAATCATCATCATGCGTTCGGCAACTTCCGTAGGCGATTCGGGCAAGGCGTTCACCTTGTTCACAGTGGGTACGGCAAATTTCACGCCACTTTGCTCCAGCTTCAGATTGGCAGTGCGCCCACCGTCCAGCAGAGGATTCATACGGCTGAGGCGACAACGGACAGTAAAACCCGTCAGCGGAGCATCCACGCTCCAAAAAGCTACGGAGAAGTCCGTACGATCCTCAGTTTTGGATTCCAAATCGTAGATGTTCACCGCATCCAGAAAGGCTTCCAATCCTTCGGAAACTTCCACTTCCTCTCCCGGCTCGTTCCGCAACAGATGAAGTATGATTTCCGCCGCATCGCCAAAGTCCGCACGAGGGAACGAAAGCACTTCCTTCTCTGCCGACGCAATGAATGTACCGTCTTTCTCCACTACACCACTGACAATACGAACATCCTCTTCCTCTATATAATAGCGGCGTGTACCGTCATGTTCCTCTCTCTGTATCAGCGCAATGGGCCAACACTTTCTATCATCTTTCTGTGCCTTCGGAGTACCCCCGAAAACTTTTCCATCCGCCAACAAACGGAAGAATGTATAGAGCTCGCCCAGCTCACGCTTAGTCGCTTCAAATGCCATATCAACTCAATTTTTATTAAATAAGTGTACAAAGATAAGTAAATCCATACAAAAGATATGGAATTAACAAACTATTTCCATGCGGAGACGTTCTATCGGATATATGAAACCTAAAAAATAAAAGCATGGAAAAAGAAGAAAATACAGTAACCATCACAGCCACCCCCAACGGTCCTTTTATTGTAGAAGGCCGATTCAAACTGGTGGACAGAGAAGGCAAGGCGGAAATGAAAGAAAACCGGACAGCCCTCTGCCGCTGCGGACGCTCCTACAAGCAACCTTTTTGTGACGGCACGCACCGCAAAATCCATTATAATGATTTATCCCTGAAAAAGATTGAAAAGAGTATCTAAAGGTCCGGAGACTTTACTCTTCTTCAAAACGTAGAGTCTCCACCTTCTCCAGACGCGCCCTCATCTTGGGCATCATCGACTTGCGGATGCGAAGTGTCATACGGCAGTCCATATCATAGGACTGTTCCAGCATCTCCGGTTCCTCCTCTTTCACAATGCGCATTACATCATTCATGAAAGGATATTCAAAGAGAACGGTCACCGTTTCATCCACAGTCTTTTCAATAACGGTAGCGGCAGCGATAGCCTCCGCGGCAGCAGCCTTATATGCCACTATCAAGCCACTTGTTCCCAGCTTTATGCCGCCAAAATAGCGGACAACAACAATCAGTATGTCCGTCAGTTCATTCGAATTTATCTGCCCCAGAATAGGCTTTCCTGCCGTACCGGACGGTTCTCCGTTGTCATTGGCACGAAAGTCCTTGCGTTCATGCCCCAGCATATAGGCATAACACACATGGCGGGCATCGTAGTATTTCTTCTGATAAGTTTCCAGATGCGCCTTTACTTCTTCAACCGTACGGACAGGCAAGGCAATGGCTATGAACTTACTGCGCTTCTCGGTGTAAATCCCTTCGGACAGGGTGGCAATGGTTTTGTACGTATCTTCACTCATGCCGTATAGGTATATGTTTCTTAATCAGCTCCAACAACGGCTTTGCCGCAATTATCAGTGTCACTGCGGTCAGTATCATCAATACGCCGAGCATGATACGCGGCGTGAGTTGCTCACCAAACACCACTACTCCGCAGAACAGCGCCGTCACAGGTTCCAATGCTCCCAGAATGGCAGCCGGCGTGGAGCCTATACGATGAATGGAAAGCGTCATTGCAATCAATGAGATAATAGTAGGAAACAATGCCAACGAAAACACATTCACCCACAACAGTGGAGCGGGTACAGGCTGCAAGGCCGTACAGAAATCCAAACGTACCACATAAATGATAATTCCGAACAGCAAAGCATAGAAAGTCAGCTTTGCCGTTGGCAGATTTTTCAGGGAAGAACGGTTCACACCTACTATATATATGGCATACGTCAGCGAAGACAAGATGACGAACAACACACCCAACAGATTCAAAGTCCTACCATCTCCGCCCTCGTACAGCAGAGAGATGCCCGTAAACGCCAGCGCAATGGAGAACATTGTAATAAACGAAACCTTCTCATGAAAGAAGATCGCCATAATGATAGCCACCATTACCGGATAGACAAACAAGATAGTGGATGCAATACCTGCATCCATATAGTTATAACTCTCAAACAAGAAAAGTGAAGAAAAAGAGAACAACAGTCCCATTACCGCCAGCGGAAGTATATCCGTCTTTTTCAAGGCAAAGGATTGCTTCTTCACTTTCATCAGTATGCCCAGCATTACAATGGCAAAAAAATAGCGATAGAACAAGACGGAATCCACTTTCATTCCCGCCCCGTACAAAGGCAATGCGAACAACGGGTTCAGTCCGTAACTGGCTGCGGCAAGAGCTCCGTAAGTAAATCCTTTAAGACGATCGTTGGTCATGACAGTATTTTTCTTAATCGGGCGCAAAGATACTACTTTTATCCACATCTTGTTCACCTTTCCTTCAAATAGAACTTACGCAGCACGCAAAGCGCAGTATTTATAATAAAGCATACCTACTGCATCAGCCAGCAGCCAACCGATAGGAATAGACCACCAAATGCCTGCCACCCCAATGGAAGGAATGGAAGCAAGCACATACGACAACACCACGCGGGTCCCTAAAGAGATCACCGTAAGCACAACCGACATCCCCGGCATGCGGATAGCGCGGTAATAACCGTAAAGCAGGAACAGGATGCCGATGCCACAATAGAATGTGCCCTCTATGCGCAGATATTCCACGCCGGTAGCAAGAATTTCCACCTCTTCGGGGCGGACAAAGACCAGCATCAGCGGCTCTGCAAATACAAACACAAGCATGGAAACTATCAAGGAAAAGATGACCGCAGTAAGAAAGGCGCTGCGCACTCCCCTGCGGATACGATCATAACGCTTTGCCCCAAAATTCTGCGCTATGAAAGTGGAGAATGCGTTTCCGAACTCCTGCACAGGCATATATGCAAAAGCGTCGATCTTTACAGCAGCCGCAAATGCAGCCATAATGACTGTTCCAAAGCTGTTTACAAGTCCCTGGACCATAAGTATTCCAAGATTCATGACCGACTGCTGGATGCATGTCAGCATGGAAAAAGAGAGGATTTCACGGATCCGTTCTTTTTTCAGATCCTTTTTCTTATAGACCGGATACAGAAAAGCCACTGGAAGAAGAAATAAAAATGCAAGTACACTGCGATAAAATGTATAAGCACAAAGTCCTGCTGCCCCGGCTCCCATGATCAGATATTGCATCCATTCTTTTTGGGATAATTGATATTCCCTGTAATCCGGCGGTCTTGCCCTGCCGTTTAAATCCTCTTTCTGCTTTTCCCTGCCAGAAGACCTGCTCCACCTTTTTCTGTTAATCTCCTGCATCAGCAAGTTTTTCCCTCGCCTTAAGTTCCCCTGTTTTCTTAAGTCTTTTTTCCTCTCTGTCATAGACAAAAAGTGGCTTCTGTTCCACTTTTCCATTTTTATATCCCCCTATTTCTACAATCGATAATACTTTTCTGCTCCCGTCTTTTAATCTTCCCAAATGAACCATAATATCAAGGGCCGACGGATCGCATCTAAAGGCAGCTCTGCTCCCATAAGCACCATTACTTCCAACCTTGAAAGCATATCCTGGGGACTGTTGCCGTGACCGGTAGATAAAGAACCGGGATGACCTGTATTCATAGCCTGAAGCATATCTAAGGCCTCTGCCCCTCTTACTTCCCCTACAATGATCCTGGAGGGGTTCATACGCAAAGAGGCTTTGATCAGCTGACTGATGGTGATCTCACCTTCTCCTTCTGTATTGGCATTGCGGGTCTCTAACCGCACCAGATTGGGAACATGGGTGATCTGCAGCTCTGCAGAGTCTTCAATGGTGATCACACGCTCTGTTTCCGGTATAAAAGAGGAAAGAGCATTTAAAAAAGTTGTTTTCCCGGAGTTTGTACCGCCACAGACAAACAGGTTATATTTCGCTTTTACCAGCTGCTCTAAAAACTGGGCTGCTTCCTCTGTCAGTGCCTGGAAACGGATCAGCTTCTCAATGGTAATGGGATCCGGGAATTTACGGATGGTCACCACCGGACCGTCAAGTGCAACA
>ERZ831634.1797-NODE-1797-length-20790-cov-3.489028_pt1 | contig 20790 bp, 15 predicted proteins | sample MGYA00519953_ERZ831634 | MGnify/ENA primary metagenome ERZ831634 (study PRJEB31850, sample SAMEA3708718) | human gut metagenome | biome: human gut; feature: human-associated habitat; material: faeces | place: China | collected 2014 ... | reverse complement strand
AAAACATGGCAAAAGAAAAAAATACAAAAAATACGGCAGAGCCAAAATTTCCTTTGATCTATCTGGTACCACTGATCGCGGTTCTTGCTATCATTCCTCTGATCGTTCATATGTACAAATATGACACAGGTCTTACGAAATACGCATCCTTTCAGGGACCCTCAACAACTTATGACTTTTTTTTACACTCTAAGATGACATGGCTTTTGTTTATATTAGCATTATGCATCTTTATCCTTGCTTATATGATCTTTGCAGCCGAAATTCCGGCAGTCTGGAACAAACAGCTGCTTCCATTAGTGATCTATTGCGCTTTGACTTTTATCTCTGCTTTGGCATCCACTGATATCGGATATTCTTTTTCCGGCATCTACGAACAGTTTGAATCGGTCTGGATTCTGATGGGATATGGTATTCTGGTTTATTATGCCTTTTATGTGATCAGTTCCGAAGCCGCCCTGAAACGCTTAATGCCATGGTTTGTAGGTGGTATTGTTGTAATGGGTGTGATTGGAATTTTACAGGCCTTATCCCACGATCTGTATTCTTATCGATGGTTCCAGAAGCTTTTTATCGTTCCTTCTAATGCAACGCAAAACTTTAAATTCAAATTTAATTTTGAACCGGGACGTGTCTATCTGTCTTTATATAATCCAAACTATGTTGGTTTCTATGTTGCATTGGTAGTGCCTGTCCTTTTAGCCCTTCTCTTACATACAAAGAAGATCCTTTTTAAGATCGGATACGGCTTGTTAGCATTAGTCATGCTCTTTTGCCTTTTCGCATCACAGTCAAGAGCAGGTATTATCGCATTGATCATTTCCTGCTTTATCATGTTACTCTGTATGCGACGTGTCTTTTTGAAAAACTGGCTTGTTACCACGATCACGATCGGATTGGTTGCTGTTGTTTTCATTGGAGTCAATGTAATGAATCATGGTATTTTAATTGACCGTATGAAATCCATGTTCTCAACCTCAGCAGAAACCCATCCTCTCGAATCGATCCTGACCGGAGAAGATGTTACGGTAACATATAACAAGCAGACACTTCATATTACAACGACAACGGATGATGATGAAAATACGACTTTCACCTTAAAGGATTCTTCCAATAAAAATGTCGCATATAGCGAAAAAGAAGATTCTATTGTTATAACCGATACACGTTTTCCATTTACTCTTACAGCGATCAACGAGCAGAAGTTCAAGGGATTTGGTGTAAAAATAGATGATAAAACATGGTATTTTTCTAACCGGTTAAAACAGGGGGACAGCCGGTATTATGCAAAAGGAGCCGGTTCTTCTCTCGTACTTTTGACAAACCATGAAAAAAGCCTGAAATTTTTAGAAGAGCATTATCACTTTGCTAATATGCGTGGTTATATCTGGGCAAGAACCCTGCCGCTTTTGAAAAAATACTTTTTCCTTGGCTCCGGTCCCGATACTTTTACGATTGCATTCCCAAATGACGATTTCGTCGGTTTGTATAATTCAGGTCATGACCAGGAAATTATCAGCCGTCCTCATTGTATGTATTTACAAATTGCCGTACAGACCGGTGTTCCTTCTTTGATCGCCTTTTTAATATTCTTTGGCTGGTATATTATAAGCAGCTTACGCCTTTACTGGAAACAGTCATATGAAAGTTATATGTCTAAGATTGGTGTCGGAATCTTAGCAAGTGTGATCGGCTATCTGATCCTCGCTCTGACAAACGATTCCTGCATAGCCGTATCGCCTATTTTCTGGGTATTGACCGGTATCGGGCTTGCGATCAACCGTCAGTTAAAGAAAGCATCAGTGCATGCATCGTAAAAGCAATGAAATCTGTTATTTTCAAAACTGAAATAAAAATAACGAGGATTGAAAAAATTCACCAAAAAGATTTCCAATTTTTAAAACAAGGGGCAGCAAAAAGCTGCCCCTAATACTATAAAGATGATTAAGAAAATCAGGAGAATAGAGTGATAAACGCTCAGAAACGAGGATTATTATGCATACTAAATTAAAAATTTTATTTCCCGACTGGAAAAACTTCGGTGTAGAAGATATTAAAGAAGCTTTTGAAAAAATGGGACATGAAGTAATCATTTATAAAACAGAACCCAAAAACTACCGTATTGATCCTCGTTTTAAGTCCGAATTAAAAAAATATATTCGTGCCAACGAAATTACTTTGATGTTCACATCCAATTATTTCCCGGTTGTAGCTGATGCCTGCCATGAAGTGAATATTCCTTATATTTCCTGGTGTTATGACAGTCCTTTGGTACTGACATTTTCAAAAACGGTCTTTTATCCCACGAATTTTATTTTCATTTTTGATTCGAAAATGGTAGCAGACTTACAAAATCTTGGTGTAAAACAGGTCTTTTATATGCCTATGGCAGTCAACCCCGACCGCCTGAACAAATTACACACAACATCGGAACAGAGAAAGCTGATCGATGCCGATATTTCTTTTGTCGGATCATTATATTCCGAAAAACATACGCTTTATGACCGCATGACCGATCTGGATGACTATACAAAAGGATATATAGATGGTGTCATGAAAGCACAGGAACAGCTTTATGGTGTATCTATCGTAGAAGATGCCCTGACTCCTGAGATCATTGATGCAATGTACCAAAAAATGCCGATCAATATTCATGAAGATGACTTAGAAACGAAATCTTATGTCTATGCAAACTATTTTATCAATCGTAAGATCACACAGACAGAACGCCCTATTCTGTTAAAAGAAATCAGCGAAGCCCTTCCTCAGATGGAAGCACAGGTTGGACGTAAACTCAAACCGCTAAAACTTTATACGCATAATCCGACACCATTTCTTCCTAAGGTTGAGAATATGGGAACCATCCATTATATGAAAGAAATGCCTCTTGTCTTTCGTCATAGTAAGATCAATCTTAATATCACATTGCGAAGCATTATCAATGGTATTCCGCTTCGTGCAATAGATATTATGGGTGCTGGCGGCTTTCTTTTGACAAACTACCAGAACGATTTCCAATATCATTTTGAAGATGGAAAGGATTATGTCAGCTTTTACAGCAAAGAAGATATGTTAAATAAGATTGCCTATTATCTGGAACATGAAGACGAAAGAAAACAGATTGCACACAATGGTCAAGAAAAAGTATGTAAAGAACATACTTATGATATTCATTTAAAAGAAATGCTGGATCTGGTATTTGATCATACTGATCCGTTTTGATGAAATATGTCTTTTACGAAAAACAAGAAATGTTTGTGCAACATAATATTATAATCAAAAGAGCAAAATCAACTTTAATAAAATGAACTACTCAAAATCATTAGATAATCGGTCTGATTTTGAACAGTAATTCCAAATGTTGATTTTGCTCTTTTATCTAAATAAAACTTTTTAATGCAATGGATCATTAGACACCATCATATGGATGTTCATAAATTACTTTTTCTACAAGATTTCTGGATACATGTAATTTTTCTACAATATCCTCAACTTCATATCCAAGCTCTGCAAGCATCTGGATACGTCCCAGTTCCATTCCCTGTTGAATTCCCTGGCTGATCCCTTGATTGATTCCCTGATTCACCAATGCATCTGCTACTCTGCACATAGTGACTTCACCTCCCTTTTTTTCAACTTCTTCTAAATATGCTATTCCAAGTTCCCGGTATCTCTTATCCTGTGTGAATGCACTCATAAATTCTAATACTTCTCTATAATGCTTTAATTTTCTTGTGCTGTCAAATGGATTTTTTCCTTGTCTTTTTCGTTTCAAAAAAAGTGCTATTTCCTTAAAATCACTGTTAAAACTGTCTATGACCGTATCTGGAAGATAAGCAATATCAAAAACTCTGATCTGGTAATCAGATACATACTGTTTCATTTCCTCATTCACAGACACCAATTCATGTACACTCTTTGGTGCTGTCCATCTTTTTTCAGTCAAATTCAATACAATCGTAATCACCGGATAAATAGAAGAGGCTTTCTCCTTCATCTGTTTATGATAGCTGGATGCATCATATTGCATTACTCGAATCGGCATCGTTTTATCAATCGCTGCCTGATTTTCTATCCCGAAATTTGCTATGACATAATTTGTTCCATCATTATATTTTTTAATAATATCCCTGTCCTGAAATCGAATTTCTCCATTCTCTGAATGATAGACTGATTGTGTTGTATCATTTTGCAATCCTTTTTCTTGCAGATATTCTTTTTCAAATAAAAGATGATTATAAATATCTGCAAAAACATCTGCATATTCTTCTAATTGTTTTCCGGTCAGATCCTTTTTACCCAATCGTGCTTCCTTTCTTTTCCTATGTAGTTGCAGTGCCTTTCCTGTCACAATATCCGATTATATTGTGATAGAAGAAGTATTTTTATACTGTACTCATTTAGTATAATAATACTTCTTCTACATGTCTATTGACATAACTACAAAAGAATATGACCTGAAACAGATAAATCAACCAATGATATACCGTTTTTATTTATTATCTTTTTGATAATTTGTATATTATCCTTCTATTCATTTATGCACTATATTTAAAATACTTCAATAACATAGATTTATTATAATCTTCACTTAAAAGTCCGTCAATATTTTGCTTTTTTAAATCATTTCACCAAAATCATTTCACAATCAGGATCAATGCATTAGTTGCAGGCACTATGAATATATGATAAAATAATCATAGTATTTGCAATGAAATTCGATAGTAAAATTATGATGAATTGGAGAATATATGTATGGATATAGCTTATATTGGATACTCTGAGGTATTACTTGAACAATTACTCAAAAATGACCTGTACAATGTCAAAAAAGTTGTATATGTTCCTCACAGAGTTAATGAACGATATAGAAATATATTAACAGAAAGCAAAGTAGATTGCTTTGAAATAAATAATAAAAATCAGATGGATGCGTTATTTGAATTTTTAGATGGAATTACTATCATCATAATGTACAAATTTGAATTTATTATTCCTCAAAAATATATTAACACAAAACGAATTTTTAATTTCCATGGTGGTAATTTACGTTTTAATCGTGGTGCTCATGCTATGGTTCGTTCTATACTAAATATGGATAATGAAACCTTTTTGTCCTTATATGAATTATCCGATAAAATTGATTTAGGTTGCCTGATAGAAGAATATAAAATCCCGTTATCAATGAAAGAAACAGTTTCTGATATTGATAAAAAACTACAACAAGGAATACCAAGTCTATTAACATCCTTGAATTTATATTTAGAAGGAAAAATCCATGGACAAATCATTAGCGATGGGATTTATTATCCTAAAATAGAAAAAAAGGATTTTACAATAGATCTAAAAAAAGATAGTATATTAGTTATGGATGCAAAATTGCGATCACAGGTAGATTATTTCGGAGCCATTGTTATTATAAATGGAATAGAAAAAAGAATACATACTTGGAAATTACAATCAGATGCAAACAAAAAACAAGAAACTATAATTACTAACGATAGTATTTATGTTTCAGATGGAAAACAATGTTTAATTATGTATATTGATGATTGACATTCTATCACCATTAGGGTCAAGAATAAAAATAAAGCAAATTTCAGATAAGGCACTCTATATGCTAAGTTAGAGTGCCTTATCTAATATCAATTTTTAAAATCAATATCAAAAAAATGTTTTTCATTCGTCTCATTCTTATGTCTCAAGTAATCTAAGACAATTTGAACAATTTGATTTGATGTAGTTCCATCTCCAAACGGAGATTTGATATTTTTTGCCATTTTCTGAAATTCCGGTGTCATTCCCTTCTGAATTGCGAGATTGATCTGATCTTGTGCAGGATCACACTGAATAACACTTTCTGCCATCATTCTTCCCTTTTGCCTGTCTCCGATATTAATCGTCGGCGTTCCAAGTGCAGGCACCTCTATTACTCCACTGGAAGAATTCCCAATAACCAGCTTTGCATATTTCACAGCCGAAAGATAACGTAATACACCTAAAGAAGGAACAACCAGCCAGTTTTCACGTTTTTTCCCTTCTTTCTGCCATATTTCATTAATCACTCTGCCACCAGCATCTGCATTTGCCATTGTGATTATATAAAACATTCCTTTTTGATCATCCATTGCATGGATCAATTGATAAACCTGCTCTATCGCAGTATTATTTTCCATCGTCACAGGATGAAAAGTAACAACAGAATAATCGTGGCAGTTGATCGCAAAATTCAAATTTTCGGAAAGCTCATTTCTTGACATCAGTTTCAGATTCAGGCAATTTTCCACACCCGGTTCTCCTACATTAAATACTCTGTCAGGCTCTTCTCCCATTTGGATAATTCTCTTAGCAGACTGCTCACACCCCGGAAAATGAAGCTGACTCATCTTTGTGATGCAATGACGTATTGCATCGTCCACTGCACCCTCGGTAACATCTCCACCGGCTATATGTGCAACGGGAATCCCGATGATATGTGCTGCAATGACTGCAGCAAGTATTTCAAACCGATCGCCAAGAACAATGATAATATCCGGTTTATATCCTTTAAACAATTCAGCAAATTTCTGCACAGCAATCCCGGTTGACACTGCCATTCCTTCTTTACTGTCATCTTCAAGCGGAATAGCAATCCTGATATAATCGTCAAAACCATCTTTTACAATTTCTTCCTGTGTATTTCCGAATTGATCACTTAAATGACTTCCCGTTACTACAAGATCAAGCTTTACATTTTCTGTATCACGTAATTTCAATAACAAATTTCTCAAAAGTCCATATTCCGCTCTTGTTCCGGTTACAACGCAAATTTTGAATTGTACTTTTTTGCACATCAGATTTCAATCCCCTTATTTTTCTTGAATGTCTTGTGAGCTTTCGTTCCTACGATCAGATCCCATGCATTAGCGGGAATCCCCTCTCCACTGCGTTTTACACAAATAGAATTTGGGGTGATGATCTCACCTTCTTTGATCTCTTCCCTTGCTACAATGCGCTTTAAAACGACTTTAGAAATCTCTTTTTCAGCTTTTGTCAGCCTTTTCTTTCCATCTCCCATTGCTTTTTCGATATTCCTTATAGACTGCACCATTTTTTTAAATTCCTGCGGTTCCGTACTGGCAAGATGATCCGGACCTTCCATATTACGATCCAGTGTAAAATGTTTTTCAATGATCTTAGCCCCTCTTGCCACTGCAGCCACAGGTACTTCTATACCAATGGTATGATCCGAATAACCAACTTGCATTCCAAAAGCATTTTTCAAGGTATCCATCGCTGTTAAATTCACATCTTCAAACGGACAGGGATAATTCGTCGTGCAATGCAACAAAGAAATGTCTGTAGCACCGCCCTGTTCTAACGCCTGCACAGAAATATCAACATCAGCCAGTGTGCTCATTCCGGTACTCAGAATAACCGGACATTTCTTTTCTCCGACATATCGTAAAAACGGAATATTTCCTATACCGTCTGAACCTATCTTAATAAATGGCATTCCTATATCCAGTAAAAACTCCAAACATTCCGGCTCGTCTGCCGTTGAAGCAAATAAAATTCCTATCTCATCACAATATTCCTTTATTTTCGCAAACTCATCAAAGCTTAACTCCAATGCTTTTAGCATATCATATTGCAATTGATCTTTTCCTGTATTATTTAATTGATATTCTGCCTGTGCAACATCGCGGGTAATAATCTTATCCGTGATCCATGTTTGAAATTTCACAACATCCGCACCTACCTCTTTTGCTGCAAGACATAACTCTTTTGCTGTATCAAAATTACCATTATGATTCACACCTGCTTCAGCAATTATCAAACATCTGTTATCAATCATTATAATCACCTCGTAACTGATCTAAAGTAGTAATCACAACTTCATCATACATCAACATCAATACTCCCTCATCATAGTCTCCGATAACAGGATCGTTTGTAATACCTTTCATATTATTTAAGATCATTTTAGGGAAATCCACTCCTGCACCAAATGCATGTAAATATGCACCACCAAATCTTGGGTTGATCTCACTCAGATAATATTCTCCATCCTGGTAGAAAAAGTCCATATCAACCGGACCATAAAACTTAAATCGTTTTACAATATTTTGAATAAATGCAAACAATTTTTCATCTTTAAAAGATATTGTTTTACTTGCACCACCAATTCTTGTCTCAATCTTTTTCTTGGAAAATACAGCAACAGCTTCATTCGAGATTGCATCTATATACACATCTGCATCAAAATCCTCTCCTGCCATATATTCCTGAATAATATACTCTGATTTAGCTTCCTTTAGCTTTTCTTTTAATTCTTCCTCATTTTCCACTTTCGATATTCCGACACTTCCACTGCCACATCTTGGTTTGATAAATACAGGAAATTCGATTTTACCGGACTGATAGGCATGCTCAAAATTCTCAAGAGTATCAAATGTCTGAATCGTTTTAATACCGTTTTCTACAAGATATTCATACATTTTATATTTATCAAAACATAATGCTGCCGTATCCTTATCCGGACATAATGGCAAGATTCCGTTTTGTATAAAAAGTTCTCTGTTTTGAGCCAGCAGTTCAATCTCCGGATCAATACAGGTGGTGATTGCTTTGACATTTTCCTTTTTACATATCTCGATCAACCTGGATATGTAATCAGGATCTGTGATCTTAGGTGTGACATAATATTCATCCGCTTCAAACAATGCCGGTGCTACACACCAGTTATCTGTTGCAATCATTTTCACGTTATGTCCAAGGCTCTTTTTAAAATCTTTGATCAGTGTTCCTCTTCTTCCTGCATTTGAAAAAAGAATAGACGGACGATCTTTACTTTCCAGGATCGATGTTGCCATCCAGCTGTCTACACTCAACGGTTTTCTTACTAAAGTATATTCGTTCTCTGACAGAGCATAAACACGCGGCAAAAGCCTGATAAAGTTAGGAGTCAAAGTCATCGTATAAGCACCCTGATCATGAAAACATATTTTATCTCCCACTTGCAATTTTCTCTCTGAAGGCAAAATCATTAAAATATCATTTTCCAGACAGGTACATCCAACTATTTTTTGTGGAACAGCTGCTATTTCCTTTTGCTGCGTAAACACTTCATACTGATATGTTTTTTTGTGAAAAAAAGGATCAATATCAATCCGGCTTCCATCCGTAACTAATATAGCCGTATCATTGATATCCTTTTTGTCAATAACCGATGTCAGAAATTGAATAGAAGATGCCACTAAAGCATTGCCCGGCTCTACAATGACGGTAATATCATTTTTGACATGCAAATGCTCAGAAATAACTTTCACATAGTCGATATAATCCGGTTTTCCTTTATAATTTCCATAAAAGCCACCGCCAATATCTATATATTGCACTTCAAGCCCCATCTCTTTGATAACAGATGATACATATTCACAGATGTTTTTATATACATTAAGGCTTCTTGTTGCAGAAGTTCTATGAATATGAATACCACTGATCTTAATTCCATGCTCTTCTAACTTGCTGACCGCACTTTGAAACTCTCCGTTTTTATAGGAAAAGCCGAATCTGCTGTTTCCTTCTCCTTCTTTTGCATCTTTGGGAGAAATTTCATCCAAATCTATATTCAGACGTATTCCAAGATGATTAGAATCTTTTATTTCGTTTTGTATTAACCAGTCGATTTCACGCTGTGTTTCAATGTTGACATATGCCCCATGATTCACGGCCGCAAGCAATGTTGCTTCATCTTTTAACGGACCGTTGTATACAATATGTTGCATATCAACTCCCATTTTAACTGCTAAATGGAATTCGTCATACGACACCACTTCACAAAAACAGTCTTCCCGGTTAGCAATATCTAACAACAAAGGCAGGGAATTGGTTTTTACAGAGTATGATACAATACTGCTCTTGTAATACTCTTTCAAAGCATTTTGAAACCTTCTTATATTATTTTTAAAATCGTCAACATCCACAATAAAACACGGTGTTTGTAATTCTAATTTTTCCATCATCTTATTCTCCATACAATGCTATCGTTTTATGAACATGCCAGTTATTTTCTACCTGTTTCTTTCTTAACTAACTGTATCCTGCATACAGATATTTATCCGAAAATTTTCTTTGCCTTGCTATAAACTTCTGCCATATTATTATTTTTATCAAAGAAATATTTTGCAAGTATCTGCATCAGTTCATAATCTTCTTCACTGTCAATATCTAACACTGCCGTATCTTTCATAAGCCATCCCACGCATTTTCCCGCAAAAATATCCTTTTCTTTCGACTGAAGCAAAGCCTTCGTTCTATACACATAAATGGATGCATTCATATCATAACTTTTGGGTGCTTCCTGTCTGGCAACATAATCAGATGGGATCGCTATATGCAGATATCCTTTCTCATCTTCTAATACCAGATTAAAATGCGGCTGTCTTCTTGCATTTGTAACAGAATATGCTACATTGGCATCCGGATATTCTTTGATCTTTTCTATTCCTCTTTCAATATCATCAACAATACGCAAAGGTGATGTCAGATCCAGATCAACAACAAGATCAAATTTCTTCTTTGTCATTTTTTCCACATTTTCTAATGTATTGCAAATAACATCTGACTTTGCTACGAAGTCACCGCCAAGTTCCTGCATTCTTGGTACATAAATGTATTCTATGTTACTCTTATCACATTGCTCTTTTAAAACACTACTGTCTGTATTTAAAGCCAATACGATTTCATCGTATTTACTCTGATATTTTTCTACGAATCCCTGATAAGCAGCTAATGTATAATAAGCGATCGGTATTCCGAGAAAATCTCTGACGTTTTTGCTCTTAACACCTTTTGAACCGGCTCTTGCACATATTGTAAATAATATCTTCATCATTTCATCCCCTTTTTAAGGCTAATTTTAACACTTCATTTGCATGTTCTATATCATTATCGTTTATCATGCTGCCTTCCGTCATAGCCAGAAATGCTTTTATCTCATCAACAAAATCATTATCTTCTTTTAGCGGAAGTTCCTCTATATGATCACTATACCGGTAAATGATCGTATTATTAATCAGATCACCTACGATCGTATAATCTTTGCAATACAGCTCGATTTCTCTTCTTGCTTTTCTCCCAAAATAATCTAAATGAATTTCGATCAATTTTTCGGAATACTTCAGTAAATACACACCAAGATCATCACTATCTATCTCTAAGTCTGAAAATTTTCCTGCATAATGCTTCACTTCTTGGGGCATTCCAAAAAGGTATGTTATATAATCCATCTCATGGATCAGATCCAGTTCCACTCCACCGCCTTTTTCTTTGATCGCACTATAGTTTTTTCTATAATCGGTCCCTTTGCGCCAATCAGGCAGATAAGAGGAACAGATTGCTCTGACAGAATAGACGTTTTCTTTTGTAACCAGTTCTTTTAATTTACTTACAACGGGTCCATAACGAAGTGGTGCTGCAACATAGTATACAGACGAACTTTTCAGATTCAGCTCAGAAACATCTTGTATCGGAAATTGAAATACCGGCTTTTCTATAAACATATGCTTTGTATGTTCAACAAGCTCTTTTATGGTATCATAATGTAAATACGTCGGATTAGTAATAAAAATGATATCATAATCTTTAGGTAACTCCGAAATATCATGATAGATCGTATTGATCTGTTCTAAAATATCTTTTTGTATTTCGTTTCCATGACCGCTTCGTAAAGCATCTATACTTCTTTCACTGCTTTTTATAATTTTTGCAAGATCACGTAAATGTCTTTTTCCTATGGAGCCTAACCCGGCAAAACAAATTTTTAACATTATTTTTCCACCTCATCAATGATTGATAATGTTTTCAGATCATCTTCAAAATTATAGATACTGTCCGCTTTTTTCTGAAGCTCGTCAAAAAACTGTATCAATTCATTGGCATATTCATTTTCAATGATCGTCTTATTATAACCTTCCAGATGATCGATCTCATCATATAAAGAAATTTTCTTTAATTCTTCCTTCGATCCGGATTTTTCAAAGAAAGAATCTTCGTCACCGTCCCAGCTCAGATACAAATTTTCTGCCACGATCTTTAAACTTCTTATCGGTTCACAGGAAACCACATCAACACATAATGATCCAATCGTTCCGCTTTTATGCTGTAATAAAATCATGTAACTGTCATCATAATCTATATCAAGTTTAGTAGCTTTTGTTCTTACAGATTTGATATGTTCTATCTCTCCAAAAGTTTTAACGATCCAAGGCAGTTCGATCGCAAGAATCTCTCTGCAGGCATTTGTTTTCTTATCAGCTACGAAAAAATCTTTATAATTTTCCCATGGATGCCAGTCCGGTAAATACTGTCCAACATGATAAGTATAAGAGTAACGCTTCTTTGCATCAATCCGCTCTCTCAGATATTTCATCTCATCTCTATATATCATAGTTGACGATAAAAAGAGAAGCTTGTTCTTTTGTTTCGCCAAATTGATATTCTCCACATAATCATCAGAAACAAGATTTAATTCCGTGAAAACGTTCATATCGTTTTCCAGACATGTTTTTATGATCCCTGCATGTGTCAATGGCGATGTACATACAAATGCACATTCAAATTCTCTTTGCGAAACAGCTTCTTCAATCGTCGGAAATGTTTCCATTTCATACTCTTTCTTTACAAATGCACATCGCTGTGCATTCAGGTCCACTCCATAAATGTGATATTGCTGATACATCTTTTTTAACAGACGAATCCTTCTCTTTCCCATTGAACCCAAACCAACAACTAAAATATTCATACCTGGTTCTCTCCTTTGCTTTCTCTTTTTTGCAATGCCTCCTCCATTCTCTTCATTTCATCAAATTCTCCCATATCAAGAAAAGAGTCCTCACTTACGGGATACATACCCACTTTCCCTCCATTTTCCATTACACGGTCAACTAATTGCGTCATATGAAAGACGGTATCATCCGGGATCAGATCAATGGTTTCCGGATTGATAATATACATTCCCGTATTGATAAAATAAGACAGGTTCGGTTTCTCTTCCATTGATAAAATTTCACCATTTTCACCTGAATGTATCACTCCGTATGGTACCGTAATATTTTTCAATGCAGATACCATCGTTATCGCATTATCAGATTTTTGATGATACTCATAGACTTTACTGTAATCTGCCAGAATAATAGAATCACAGTTAATGACAAATAAGGGTTTATCAAATGTTTTCTGAATCAGTTTAATGCTCCCACCGGTACCAAGAGGTTTTGGTTCTTCTACATATTCTATAGAATACGATTTCCCCGAATCATTAAAATACGATTTGATCATTCCTTTTTTATAATTTACCGTCATGTAAAACTCTTTTACACCATACTCTACAAAACAATCCATTATCCGCTCTACGATCGGTGTATCGCCTATCGGTATAAGAGGTTTTGGAAGAATTTTGGTATATGGATACAGGCGTGTCCCCATTCCACCTGCCATAACAACAACCGGTACAGATGCAAGTGTCTGTCTGTTGTTTTGTTCCGGGAATATCATTCTTTTATTTAAAACAATCACATCAACAACCTGTCTTTTGCTGTTTATAACCGGAAGTGTCGTAATAAATCCATGTTTCATAACCTGATCCGCTTTATAGCGTTCTTCTTCGAATATGTATTTCGGAGATTTATTCATGACTTCACCTACCGGTTTCTTAAGATCACCTGCCTTTAAGATCCATCTTCTGATATCACCATCCGTTATACAGCCACAAAGACGTTCCTTTGCGTCCTGAATAAAAAAAGCTCCTGATGTATTCCGGTCTATCTTTTTCATAACTTCTAATACTGTCATGCATTCATTTCCAACAAAATCACTTAACTGCTCTTTCGTCAATCAAATCCCCCCTAAAACTTTTTTTATCGTTTCCGCTGTATACTCTATTTCATCAACCGTGATCTGTGTGCTTGAAGGTATATTCAATACTCGCTCTGTATAATATGGTGCTTTTTCAATCCGGTATGCCTTTTCATTTCGATATGGTTTCTGTTCATTGATCAGCCCCCATATTGCCCTTGTCTGGACACCGCACTCTTCAAGTGCCGTAATAATCTCTCTCATAGAAGCATGTATCTTATCTCTATTTATTTCTAATGAATAAAACCATTTATTTGAAGAAGTTCCCAAGCGGAATCCGATCATTGTTCCTAATGCAAAACCATCAAATAATTTTTTATATCTGTCATAATTCAACTGTTTTCTTTTTATAAACTCAGGCAGTTCCTCCATCTGTGCCACTCCCAATGCAGCCTGGAGATTTGTCATGCGGTAATTATAACCAATTTCATTATGAATATAATAATGTACATCGTCTTTTGCCTGTGTTGAAAGATAACGGATATGATCTACCGCTTGTGGATCCTTCGCAGTAATCGCGCCTCCGCCACCGGTTGTAATAATTTTATTTCCGTTAAAGGAATAGGCTCCAAAATCCCCTATTGTACCGGCATATTTTCCGGTATATTTCCCCTCTGTATAATATGTACCAAGTGCCTCCGTTGCATCTTCGATTACTTTCATTCCATATTTGTGTGCGATATTCATAATAGATTCCATATCAGCCATATTTCCAAATACATGCACCACAACTAACGCCTTTACTTCATGTCCTTCGTATTTCAGGCTGTTATTTTCATACACACATTCCTCTTCACAAAAACGTTTCAATTTCACCGGATCCATGCAAAGACTGTCATCACAGTCCATAAATATCGGTGTTGCAAACTGATACCTTACCGGGTTGACAGCAGCTATAAAAGTAAGCGTCGGCACAATAACAGCATCTCCCGGTTTTACTCCGGCTTCTACCAATGCTAAATGCAATGCAGAAGTTCCACTTTGGCAGGCTGCCACATTGTCAACAGACAGAAAGTCAGCAATGCTTTCTTCTAATTTTGTTATATATGCTCCTCCGGTTGACACCCATCCCTGCTCTAAAGCGTCATCTACATATTTTTTTTCATTTCCTTCAAAATTAGGAATCGATAATGGAATAAATCTGCCCACTTTTCTGACACCTCCATTTGTATTACATTTTACTGTCTAAAGATTTACCTGCTTCCATATGTTGAAACTCCGGAAGATACTCATGCATTATTTTTACAATGTCTTCCTTGGTTGTTTCTACTCTTTCAAATGCTGCGGTCAACTGATCAAACAGCTTTTGAATCTTATTTTTATCAGGAATTTTTTTATCCGTTATAACACCCAGTGCTTTTAACCTTGCCAGATCAACTTTTTCCGATTCTACATAAAATTCTTCATATGCTTTTTCTCCTGATGTGTCTGATCCTGAATAATGTACCGGATATCGCATGCTTCCGGCTTTTAATGCTTCTGCTTTTTCAATTGCCTCTTCATCACTTTCACATTGGAGAACCTCATAACCATATTCTTCCAGCAATGCTGTTGCTATTTTGTCAAATGTCATCATCTGCTCTTCCTCGAGTCTTGGGAAAAAGATTTCCCGGTTTGCACCGATCATACAAGACAGCATACAGATCTGCCCACTCTCTTCCGGTGAAACAAAGTACCTCTTTACATCAGACGGTGCACTTAATGGCTGTAGTTTTTGTATACGACTCAGGAAACCGGCAGGAAGAGAACCATTTGAAAAAGCTACATTGGCAAATCGCGCTGTTTTTACCGGGAACTTATCGGAATAAGAAAAAATAACGTCCTCCATAATTCTTTTACTGGCTCCCATAATATTGACAGGGTTAGCAGCCTTGTCCGTTGAAACGCAAAAATATTCTTCCGGCGGATATTCTGCTAAAAGATCAAGAAGTTTTTTTGCATGAAGAACATTATTTTGTAAAAGAGCCTCCACCGAATAGATGTCTTTTTCGGAACGGACATGTTTATGTGCCGAAAAATTACCGACAATATCAAAACCGCCCCTGCTTCTAAACATTTTTTCAAAAACAGGTGATGCAAAATCCATCGGATACGGAATATAATCTTCGGGAACATACATTCCTTTCGTCGAACGCAGATCACGAGTCAACTCTGCTAATGCATTTTCATTGGTATCAACAACAACCAATGCTTCCGGTTTAAACGGCAACATTGCTTTGATAAAGGACGAACCAATGGATCCGGCACCTCCAATTACCAATACTTTTTTTCCTGCAATTTTCTCTGAAAGCTGCTCTTTATGATCTGATATGTCCTTTAAAAACATACTTTTAGAACGTTTAGTAACGTATTTTCCTATAAATTCATCTAACTTCAACATACACTATTGCAAATCGATCATGCATTCACACAATCAACCCGTTCTCCCTTCTGTTATTTTCCTCTTCACAAATATCATTACTGGATTTTATCCGGTATATTGCATACTGTCATTCTTGTTTTTCCACTTTGCAATGTAGGAATTTCATTCACATATTTGTATTCAACTTTCACACTATCACCAAATAATTCTTTTGTTTCTTTGGTAATAAATTCCTCTCTATTGTAGATATGTATAGTTTCTTAGCATGTTATTTATTTGATCCACTGAGTTAAACATCATTATATCCAAAATAGATAATCCTGCAACAAACTGCTTATTCCATCCCTGTTTATATTCTGTTAGTTTTGTTTGTAAAAAACGTATTTCAATATTCTCCTTAACATATTTAGTAGTATTATAAAAATCTTTTCCCCCAGGGGCATTAATATAACAATCAACATCTTTAAAACTTTTTGATACTACAACTCCCCAATCATCAGGTTCTTTTACAGTCGAAAAATCAATATCCATTTCTGACAATTTATGTACTTCTTTATTTATATTTAGGTAATCCATGACAAGTTTTGTTGACTGTATATTGAGTTCAGAAATGCTATCATATTTTCTTTGAAATAATAATTCTAACATAGAAATCACTTGTTCATAATATGGTGCCTTTTTTTTATAAAAACCTAATTGTGCCATAATTTTGTCTTCCCATTTTTGACTATAATCAATCAATGTTTCATTAATCTTGTTGGTATAACTTCCCTTTTTTATAGGCACTATAAAGTATTTCCAACTTCCATCACCACTCAATATTCTGTTTCTATTCACCCATCCATGCCGCATATATTGCATGGTATCCGAATGTACATAAATATCACTTGCATTTATTACGGCAAAATATCCTAAATACGGAAATAAATATGGTTGATGTAATGCTAATTTCATAACGTCATATCCTCTCTTTCATAAGCTCTTCAATTATAAAACAAATATATGTCATATCTTTAGATATCATATTTGTGGTCACATGGTATTGGCAAGATGTTTTCGGCCATATCATATTCTAAAATATCATTTGAATAATTATGAACCACATTAGGCCACAAAACAGGCACATATATTTTTTTACTAATAAGTTTTTCTCGAATTCTTTTTCCATTATTTATCCAAAAAAGGATACATGAATGGTCCCTCTACCTGCTTTACAGTCATTCTATTATACTCATATTGTGTCTTTTCTAATGACATCCGCTATTCTTTGAATATTAGCAGGTTCCAGATCTGCGTATAATGGTAATACCAGAATATTGTTTGATAACATTCTTGCATTTTCCAAACCGGCATTTTTATATTCATTCTTAAAACATGCCTGGTCAGCTGTAATAGGATAAAAATATTTACGCGAATAAATATTATGATTTTTTAACTTTGTATACAATTCATCACGGCTGATCCCATATTTCTTTTCATCAACAACAATAGGGAAATAGGCGTAATTTGCTTTTTTTCCTTCTTTTTCTTCTAAGAAAAGAGTGACTCCATCTATATCAGCCAGTAATTCTCGATAAAGATCAACTACCTTTTCCCGTTTTTTTATTTCATCTTGAAAATGTCTTAAATTAAGCAATCCCATAATTGCACAAAACTCATTCATTTTGGCATTTGCACCTATTCCTGAAACCTGTTCCTCTCCACGAATACCAAAATTTTTTAAATCCTGCAACTTATTATACATAGCTTCATCTGAAAATGTAACAGCTCCACCCTCAATGGAATTAAAACATTTTGTAGCATGAAATGAAAAACAGGAGGCGTCACCCAGACTTGCCACACTCACTCCCTGATATGTGATTCCAAATGCATGGGCTGCATCATAAATCACTTTCAGCTGATACTTGTTTGCAATTTCTGCAATGGCTTTATAATCACAGAGATTTCCATATACATGCACCGGTACGATTGCTACAGTCTTCGGTGTGATCAACTCTTCTATCTTCGAAACATCTATTGTTCCGTTTTTAAGATCAATATCACAAAATACCGGCTTTAAATTATTTCGTAAAATCGCATGCGTCGTTGAAATAAAAGTAAACGGCGTTGTGATGACTTCTGCCCCTTCCGGAAAGTTCATTGCCTGAATTGCCAGTTCCAGAGACATATGCCCATTTACCATCAGTGAAACATGCTCAACATCCAGAAACTGTGTTAATTCATGTTCAAATTCTCTATGAAATTTTCCCATGTTCGTCAGCCAGTGGCTTTCCCATAATGGTTTGATCATCTCACAATATTCTTCGTAAGTCGGCATAGAAGATTTTGTGACAAGTATTTTTTCTTCCATATTGCTACCTCATATTATGTATGCTGTGTCTATTCCATAACACCTTTTATAATCGTATCTATTCTGTTATACATTTTTTCAAAAGAGAAGAACGCATTTCCCACTTTCCAGCCGTTTTGTGCAATCTGCGCTCCCAGATCATCATCTTTCAAAATCCGGTTGATCGACTGAATAATCTTATCTTTGTCCTGCAAGCCTACTGCGATCAGATCTTTCCCGTCTTCAAACACTTCATCTACTACCCTGTTTCGATTTGTCAGACATACTGCCTTACAAAGCACGGTATTTACCAGTCGGTCGTGAAAACCGATATATGACCATGGCATGATGTTTATAATAATCTTTGCATCAGACATATTAATATATGCCTGTTCCATTGTCTCGCAGCTTCCTAAGAATTTAAATTTCGGATTATTGATAAACGGACTTTTTTCCCATCCATTTCCGCAAACTGTAAGATCATAATCACTTTCCAGTGCTGCAGATAAGAAATAGTTTCGATAATAACCTCTGATATATTTATCAACCGCCTCATATTTCACTAATTCACAAGAAAATGTTTCCTTGTCAACTACTATGCCATCTCTTTGATAAATATGTTCCAATGCTTCTTCTAATGGTGCTCCTTCATGTTTTAATACATAATCGATCATGTCATATGCATTTTTTCGCTCATTTTCCGGATACTGATCTATCTCTTTCTTTCCTTCTTCTACATCAAAATAGGTTCCGCCAAAATATACATCGTATTTACGATCTTTATATACAACCGGCTCCATTGCATTTCCCATAACTTCATATATGATTCTTGATTGAATATAAGGATAATATTTTTTCAGATAGTTATATTGATTGTCATCAGTTACAATAAAAACATTTTTCTTATGGTCTTTCATTTTCTTCAGCCAATAATCAACATAGATCGGATGGTCTCCGCAAATGCAGACATAAGTGATACCGTCATATTTTTTCCCACATTCATCCAGTTTACATTTTACCTTGTAAGCAACTGCCTGTAAGGAAAAAACAATATCAAAACTTTCTGTAACCTTTTCCCACTCTCCCGGAACCGCACGGTCAACAACAACGACTTCATGTTTATCTTTCTTCATTTTTTGGATCAAAAGATCTGCATAGGCTCTTAACGCACCATATTGGGAATTTCCTTTTGCAAATAAAATCTTCATACTGATTCTCCTCGTCTTTTTATAGTATAGCATATATTACTGTTTCTTCATTTATCTTTGAATAATGCCGCATATATAATTTATATTCCGGAACAAGTTCATGAATATATTTGGGGATGTTCCACAAATCATCATAGAGATGATAAATACAGATAGCAAGTTTGGGCTTTTGTTCCATAATAATACTTTTCATTCCCTCTAATGCATTCATCTCAGCACCCTCAATATCCATCTTCACAAAAGTCACTTTGCTGTCTGGATCAAGAGGTTCTGCTTCCACTGTCACTCCATTTTTATCAATAGAAGATCCGGCTCCATCAAAACTAAACTGTAGCAATTCTTTCTTATTCCATAAGGCTTTATTGTGAATTTCAACATTCTTTAAATTTCGTACTGTATGTTCTACATTCACAATATTTTCTTTCATTGGTTCATAAATAACAATCTTTTCATATCCTTTCTTTGCCCATTTTGCAAATTCAACACTGGTAGCCCCATCAAATGCTCCGGCATCTACAAAACTCTCGTTTATCTGACAGCTTACGATTTCATCATCAAAGTATTGCTGACTGACCTCTTTTGCCAGATCACTGTAATCCATTTCTTTATTGATTCTTTTTTGTATAATACTTTTGCATATTTCTTTGGATCTCTGATCATATAAAAGATCAAGAACGGAGTTTGCTTCCTGCATGTCCTGCTCTCTTATGATCATACTGTCATAGTCCAAAAATCTTCTTGCAAAAATATGCTTTACACCTAACTCTTTTAATTGTTTTGCAATACTACTGATATATACACTTGCGATCAGCACAACAATATGATCCATATTTTCTTCTTTTATCCGTTCCGGGCTGTAAACAGGTGTGCCATTTAATGTCTGATTCCATTTTGCTTGTGCATTATCTACAAAATATGCAATATCTAATGTTTTTTCCTTCATTAAATGAACTGCTCCCGAAGAAGCACCAAACACGATTATTTTTTTATTT
>ERZ831634.1776-NODE-1776-length-20999-cov-3.821238_pt1 | contig 20999 bp, 18 predicted proteins | sample MGYA00519953_ERZ831634 | MGnify/ENA primary metagenome ERZ831634 (study PRJEB31850, sample SAMEA3708718) | human gut metagenome | biome: human gut; feature: human-associated habitat; material: faeces | place: China | collected 2014 ... | reverse complement strand
CAGTCGTCGCCATCATATATAAGACCATTACGGCTTCCTAATACATTGCCATTATCATCAACTCCGTAAAATGTTACATTTCCTTTATTATCTGATGTATACCACACAACTGAACCATTAATATATATTGGTTCACAATCTGAAATTTCACCATTCATTGAATAAATCGGACTTATCTGATTGCCATCTGCATCTATATATGTATAATCTATAGTTCCGGTTGTATCATTTCCATAAGACCACATTACAAAATACTTATTATCATTAATCTTTACCATGTATGGATTAGTAGCTGCATAACCTTCCTTTATATCTGTAAGCCAGTTAATAAATGTATGTCCGTCTTTCTTAGACTTTCCAAGAATACATGCATTATAATAGTCACCATCATTTTCCTGATCTATTGAAGTGGCTACAACAAGATATGCACTGTCTGTTACTTCAAATCCACCCACATTAACGTAAGTTGTATTATTTCCGATTCCTCCTGCTATCTTAAGAATGTCTGTTGCTTTACAATGATCCTGCCATCCCATATTAGATATAAACTGTCCTGTTGTAAAATCAGTCTGGTATTCTACAAGTACAACACTTCTTGGATATGCATCTCCGTGGTCTACTGCCACTATTTTATTACCATCTGTCCTGATAAACTGGTTAAAGGAATGACTTACATAACCATATCCAACATTCATTATATCTGTAAATGAGTCCGTTATCTGCATCTTATTTACATCAACCTGAATAGTTACATTTGCCTGATGATGATAACCATCTGATGACTGATACATCGTATGACATGTTCTTATCAGAAGGTATCCGTCAGATTCTGTCATTCGCAGACTTCCTGCATCAAATGGAACATAGGTATTACAGTTATCTAATCCGACTGAACCTATTCTGTTCCATGACTTGTCATACTTTGTAATTCTGTAACATTCCACATCATCGGATTCATCAGGATTTTCCTGCCCTGTCACAATATAATATGCATCACTGCCATTGTAGAACCCTCCAAAAACAGGCAGCTCCGGATTAATCTGTCTTGAACCTGTAATATTATACTGTGAATCATAATATTCAACATATATATCACTTCCATCAGCCTGCACTCTCATCATATTGCCATTACCAATATCTGTAAGATATGACTTTGTAGTATCTGCCCATCTGTAATATGTATGTCTTGATGTTTCTGCCTGAATATCAGAGTTTCTGTTAATCTGTGCTTTTGCAATAATCGAATTATTATCCGTCAATATGCCCATAGCCGCTATAGCTGCTGTTGCACATATACCAGCCATAAGTTTTTTACAGCCATTAATAATATTATTCTTTACCATATATACTATCCCCTTCTATAATTTCATATCATATATCTGATAAAAATATATTGAATAATCAGTTGATGTTTACAGGATACCTGTGAACATTAACATAAATTTGCAATATATTTTCTACATATTTCGACAATTCCTATTGATATTTATTATAGAGTAGTACCTTAAATAAATCAATCATTAAATTGTATTTTGTGGAATGGGAGGGGGAAGGGGGATAACAAATATTATAAACTCGGATGTTTGACACCCCAAAAACCTCTCAGACCAGTAAAAACCTTATTCTTTGTAAATTTTTAATATTTCCCACTGCGTATATTCGTATATATATGATATAATAAATATAGTTTTTTAGTTTGCAGGAGGTTTTGACATATGAGAATTATGAAGAGTAAAGCAGCTGATCCAACTTATCATGTTATACAAGATATCAAACGTGATGGAAAAAGAAGTACTGAAATAATAGAAAATCTTGGACACGCTTCTGAAATTTGCCGTAAATACAACGTTTCTGATGCTGACATTTGAGCTGATGAATATATAAAGCACCTTAGAAATTCGGCCAAAGCACAGGAATATAAAATCCTTATTCCTTTTGTTACTGATTCCGTTATTGAAAAAAATAAATCTTTATCATTTAACACAGGCTACCTCTTCATTCTTCATCAGTCTTTCACAGGTGTTTTTGCTGCAAGTCTTGCCACAAGTTTTGTATTTGGTGTTTTGCATGGTACTCTCACTCAGTGTTTTATCGGCTTTTTTGCTGGTATCATGTTCTGCTTTATTTTTGAGGAAACAGGTAATATATGGATGTGTGTATTTAATGCACAGCTTATATAACTTCTTGACCATGGCAATAGCTTATCAGATTCCGTGCGGTTTTTGGACTGTAATATTGCATGCGACCTGTCTCGTTATGCTGCTGTCTGCATATTATGTCAGATATGTTTCGGACTGGTCACGTGGCGCGTTATCGTGTCCAAATTTGCGCCAGAAATGTGTTAACGATAATTGAATTGTGAGGGTTTTGTGTTAAAACGGCTTAAAAGGCAGAATATGAGATTTGTAAAAAAAATATATCCCCTATACTGCAACCGCAGTATAAGGGATATTTATTTTATGATAATGAATTTGTATTACCACTGACCTTTCATAGGCAATACTGGTCCGCATCCCGGGTAGCTAGGTGTGGTCTGTCTGATGTTTGTGAAGAAATATTCAGGATCTGTGTAATACACAATACCACCTTCAGGTACATTCTTTGTGCTCAAAATTTGGGCTATATCACTTTTATTTTCGCCGTCTTTTGTTGCACCACACGAACAATCGTAATGGTCAGTTAATCGACCAGCCTGTTCAAAGCGTGTCACTGTTACTGTGCCACCCGGTACATACTGGTCTTCGCTTGTTGTCTGACTTGCAATCCACTCGATATAGCAGTATGTTGGTACCCAGTCATGTTCGTGAGCAGCAGGCTCGGCTGGAGCAGGTGTATTATCTGCAGGTTCTTCAGCAGGTGCGCTGTCAGGAATATTAACAGGTGTGTCTGCTGGTGCAGTATCTGTTGGTTCATAAGCTGGTGTATCTGGTTCGGTCGCTAGTTTATAAGACGGCTCATTTGCCTCAGCAACTTCGTTTGCTGGTTCCGTTGCAACAATTGCATCACCAGATACTTCAGCTCCTGTGCTTCCGGCTTCTGTTGTAACCTCCTCGCTGATTTTGATTCTTTCGCTGCATCTGTTATTACATCAGCAGCCTTTTCAGTCTGCTTCTGTGTCTGTTTAACTGTATCACTTACAGTTGTTTCATCGTTTTTGGCTGTAGATTTAGCTGTTGCCTCAGTATTCTTTTCGGTCTTGTATCTGTTTAACGGTATCACTTATAGTTGTTTCATCATTCTTAGATATAGATTTACTTCCGCAACCTGCTAATGCTGCAAATGATAATGTCGCAATCATTCCTGCAGCAACAATGCTCTTCTAATACACACTATGCGCCATAACCTGGCTGTAGAATATAATCATTAAAGGATTATACTATAAATTTACCGACCTGTTCTTTAAGCTGGTTAGCAGATTCATGTGCAGCAGCCGCTTTTTGTGCTATCTCAACCGACTTCTTGCTTACCAGTGAAACTTTTTGCGCTATCTCTGTAGTTCCAGATGCTCCCTCGGTTGTCGCTGTACTTACATCATTAATTGCACTAATAACACCATTGATTGAAGCCAGCAGCTCTTCTGCTGCTGCTGAAAAGTCAGCCACAAGTTCATCGACATTTCCTGCATCCTTTGTATAATTATCCGCTGTCTGTGAAAATTCTTTAAGATTATCCATTACATCAGTACCGACAAATTCCAGAAGCTTCTTAGAATCATCGGCAAGATTATCAACAGAATCAACAACATTTCCGGTAACATTCTGGATATTAACTACAGCATCCTTAGACTGCTCTGCAAGCACTCTTATCTGTTCTGCAACTACTGCAAATCCCTTTCCTGCATCACCTGCTCTTGCTGCCTCTATTGAAGCATTTAATGCAAGAAGATTAGTCTGTTCTGTAATCTCCATAATTGATTCTGTAAGAACTCCAATCTTATCTACAACCTTAATATCCTCTAATGCCTTAGTGAGATGTTCATTAATCTGTTCGTGAATCTGTGTCGTATGCTTACTATTAGTTTCTGTGCTGTTTCTCAATCCAACAGCTCTGTTTCTAATCTCATCGACTTCCAGCGCTCCATCCTGTGAACGTGTAGCAATACTCTTTGCCGCATTTTCTATCTCCTGGGACATTGCATTAATCTGCTGTGCTGAGGCTGCTGTTTCTTCCATACCTGCCGCAAGCTCCTGCGTTGTTCCTGTCATATGGTCGATCTCACTATCAAGTGACTGTATACTATCATCAATATCTTCAACCATATTATTTATCTTAGAGGATTCATCTTTGACGTTATTAATAAGTGTTGCAACCTCTGAACGCATATTTTCCAGATGTTTTGACAACACTCCAAAATCATCTTTTCTCTTTAAAAGAGAGGCTTCAATATTATTTGAAAAATCCCCCTTTCCCATCACAACTATATACTCACCAAGCTTCTTCATAGGTCTTGTAATGCTTATTGATATAAGTATAAGTATTACAATTAATATAACATCTATAACCATTGCTACTGATATAAATATCTTTTGTATCTTACCAATAAAGCTGTTAAGCTGTGATTCTGTCTGTGCTACCTGATCATCTATATAATCAGTATAATTACCTGTTCCTATAACCCAGTTAAATGGTTCAAATGACTTGCTATATGAACGCTTTGGAGAATTCTGTGTTTCTCCCTCTTTAGGAAATACATAATCTGTATAACCGCCATCTTTCTGCTGCCCTACTCTTATTATATCTTTAACCATCTTGTATCCGTTACCATCAGTAGTTTCAAGTCGGTTAGTTCCCTCTGTCTTACTACCAAGAAGTACAACATTAGTTCCATCATACTGGTCTACCCAGAAATATCCATTATCGCCATATCTAAGCTGTCTTATCTGGTGTGCTGCAAATTTTTTTGATTCATCCAGTGTATACTTACCAGCCTCATATTCTTTATAAATATACTGGCATAATGATATTACATTCTCAACCTGTGTCTTTATCTGTTCATCATAAGATGCTCTTTTATCTGTATCCAGCTCTGTTGCAACATTCTTTTTCATCTTTTCCATACAATTATTTGAAAATGTTACGCAGGCTGTCAATGCCAATATTGAAACAACCATAACAATTATAAGCTTTGTTCTCACCTTAATATTATTCATACGCTCCTCCATTCCGCAGGCATTAATCTAATGAAACCATGTATCTGAAATATTTACAAATACATGGTTCTTAATGATTATAATGTAGTAAACACGCTGCTTGTTATTTTACACAGCCTCTAAGCTCAGCTATGTCTTTTACGCCATACTTTAACATATATTCCTTTATTCCATCAATGACCTTAATAGTAGTGCATGGGTCATTAAAATTAGCCGTTCCTACTGACACTGCTGTAGCACCTGCCATTATAAATTCAAGTGCATCATCTGCATTGGCAATGCCTCCCATACCAATTATAGGAAGCTTAATGGCATTGGCAACCTGATATACCATTCTTACTGCAACCGGCTTAATCGCTGGTCCTGAAAGACCACCCGTCTTATTAGCAACTGCAAATGTACGTCTGTTTATATCAATCTTCATTCCTGTAATTGTATTAATAAGCGATACAGCATCCGCTCCGCCTGCCTCAACAGCCTTTGCCATCTCTGTTATATCTGTTACATTTGGGCTTAGCTTCATAATTACCGGCTGTGCAGCCACCTTTTTAACGGCCTGTGTTATCTCCATAGCTGAATCAGGATTTTGTCCGAAGGCAATTCCACCCTCCTTAACATTAGGACACGATATATTAATCTCTAACATATCTACCGGCTGGTCTGCTAACTTTTCCACAGCATCTACATAATCCTCTTTGCTTTTTCCACATACATTAACAATTATCTTAGTGTCATACTTCTTAAGAAATGGAATATCCCTCTTTATGAATGTATCAAGACCAGGATTTTGTAAACCAACAGCATTAATCATCCCACCATAAGTCTCGGCTATTCTAGGTGTAGGATTACCAGGCCACGGTACATTTGCAACACCCTTAGTTACAACTGCACCTAATCTGTTAAGATCAACATATTCACAATATTCCATACCTGAACCGAATGTTCCGGAAGCTGTCATCACAGGATTTTTTAACTGAACTCCTGCCACATTAACTGAAAGATTAATATCCTTTTCTGTCATCAGATTTCTACCTCCTTCGCATTAAATACAGGTCCTTCTTTGCATATTCTTGTATTATTAACCTGCGAATGTTCATCCTTTTCTTTTGTTTTACATACACAGGCAAGACATGCACCTATACCACAAGCCATCTTTTCTTCAAGTGAAATATAAGCCTCTATATTATTCTCATCGGCAAATGCCTTAATTGCACGAAGCATAGGCATAGGTCCACATGCATAGATTACATCTCCTGTTATCAAATGTTCCCTGACTGCATCAAGCACATTTCCCTTCGTTCCCGTACTTCCATCTTCTGTAGCTATAGTAACATGTCCGAATTGTTCAAACTCTTTATTTAAGAATAATTCATCTTTGTAGCCTAATACAATTTCTTTTTCACAATTAAGCTGCTTTGAAAGCTCAAGCATAGGAGGTACACCGATACCACCGCCAAATATAATAGCTTTATTAATTTTTTTTCCATCTGCTGTTACTTTTCTTTCATTAACTTCTGCTATATCATATCCGTTTCCTAAAGGTCCCTGAATATTAAGATATTCACCAGCCTGCATCTTAGAAAACTCGTCCGTTCCCTTTCCTGCAACCCTGTATACAATTCTTATTTCATCATCCATAATACAACATATACTGATAGGCCTTGGAAGAAGTCTTGAACCATCGTTAGAATATACTGAAATAAACTGTCCCGGTCTTGCTTCCTTCGCAATATCAGCCGTCTTAAACCACATCTCATATACACCTGTTGCAAGACAGGCTGTCTTAGTAATTAAAGCATGTTCTCTAAATGACATATTCTCTCCATTCTGCATATATTACTTTCCTAATGCACCATTAATATCTTTAATCATATCAAGTGCTGCCTGTCTTGAAGCTTCTGCGAAGTTCTTCTCTCCAAACTTAGCATATTCATCCTTAGTATAGGCAGCAATAATTCCTCTTGAACTGTTGACAATTGCTCCAAGTCCGTCTTTGTTAAAGAAATTAACAAGATCAGAGCCTTTTCCACCCTGAGCGCCATAACCAGGTACAAGAATATATGCCTTAGGCATAATCTTTCTTAATGCTGCTCCCATCTCAGGATATGTAGCACCTACCACAGCACCAACATAGCTGTAATCATCACCCATACATTCTCTTCCCCATTCATCTACCTTAGCTCCTACATGCTCATAGAGTGGTCTGCCATCAATAAGCTTATCCTGAAATTCTCCACTCGATGGATTAGATGTCTTAACAAGGATAAAGATACCTTTTTTTTCTTCTTTACATACCTTAGTAAATGGATTAATTCCATCTGAACCAAGATAAGGATTGACTGTTGCAAAATCCTCGTCAAAAGCTGCAATTTTCTTAGAACCAACTTTAACCTTTCCTAAATGAGCAACAGCATATGCTTCTGATGTTGAGCCTATATCTCCACGCTTAACATCACCAATAACCACCATATCCTTCTCATGGCAGTAATCCACGGTCTTTTTAAATGCCTTAAGACCTTCAATACCAAACTGCTCATACATGGCAATCTGTGGCTTAACAGCAGGAACAATATCATATATATTATCTATTATAGCCTTGTTAAACTGCCATATAGCCTCAGCTGCTCCCTCAAGTGTCTCTCCGTACTGCTCAAATGCCGCATCCTGAAGATGCTTAGGTACAAACTTCATCATAGGGTCAAGACCTACTACTATTGGTGCATTCTGTTTCTTAATCTTTGATACTAACTTGTTAATCATTTATTTATATTCCTTTCATTATAATTCTTATTTCTGAACTTGTGATAAAACAAGCTATCAAGCTTATTTTTCACACTATTCACCTGTAATTATATATCATATCTTGCTACATCTTTATCTACAATACATTCAAAACCCGGCTTATAAGAATATACAACCTTTCCTCCTGCTATTGTATATGTAACTCTTCCTTTAACCTTCTTACCATCAAATGGAGTATTCTTACCCATTGAGGCAAACCTTTCACTGTCAATTACATATTCATCCTCTGGATCAATTATAGTTATATCGGCAGCCTTTCCCTCAAGGAGAGTTCCTTTATCAATATTAATAACCTTAGCCGGTGTATAACTCATTCTCTCTGCCATCTGCATAGGTGTCAGTATTCCTGTATGTACAAATTCTGTCATTATAAGACTTACAGATGTCTCAAGTCCTGTCATTCCAAATGGTGCCTCTACAAATGAACGTTCCTTCTCAGTCTTATTATGTGGCGCATGGTCTGATGAAATAACATCAATCACGCCTCTCTTAAGACCATCCCTTAAAGCCTCTACATCTTCTTTTGTTCTAAGAGGCGGCTTTACCTTATAATTAGCATTATCGTCTGTAAGATCATCCTCTGTAAGTATAAGATTATGAGGTGTTACCTCTGCTGTTATGTTAAGCCCTTCTTGCTTAGCCATCTCGACCATCCTGACACTATCTTTTGTTGAACATCGGCATACATGAAGTTTAGCGCCTGTATTCTTAGCAAGAAGAATATCCCTTGCTACCATAATGTCCTCAACCACATTCATAATTCCAAAAAGCCCCAGCTCTTTTGCCTTATTGCCGGCATTCATAACGCCTCTTGCTGCAAGATTTTTGTCTTCACAATAAGCAAATACCGGAATATCAACATCTGCTGCCAGTCTCATTGCCTGTCTTGCAATTCTTGCATTCATTACAGAAGTTCCATCTTCACTTACCGCTACCGCACCATTATCTGCAAGCTTTTCAAAATCTGTTATGTATTCTCCATCCTGGGCTGCAGTCACAGCCGCAACCGGAAGTATATTAATGTCTGTAACATCCTTTGCCTTCTCATTAATAAAATTAACCATATCGACACTATCAACTACGGGCTTAGTATCAGGCATAACGCACACAGTTGTAAATCCGCCTCTTGCAGCGGCTCTGGCTCCTGTTCTTATTGTCTCTTTATATTCATATCCGGGTTCCCTGAAATGTACATGCAGATCTATAAGTCCCGGCATTACAAAACATCCAGCCGCATCTATTATATTGTCTGCTTCTTCCTTGATATCCTTATCCACTTTAAGAATAATTCCATCTTCTAATAAAATATCTTTAACTTCATCAGTACTGCTTGCCGGGTCAATTACACGGCCATTCTTAATAAGTGTCTTCATAATAATCTCCATTCCTGCATCTATATGATATTTTTAAGATTAACCTCTTCAAATTCATCACTTGGCAACGGCTTTCCAAACAGATAGCCCTGAATATAATTAACACCAAGTTTCTTTAACAGCCTGTACTGTTGTTCATTTTCAACACCTTCTACCACAATCTTTGTACCAAGCGTCTTGGAAAGTCCTACTATCAGCCTGATAAATGCCTGTGCATATTCATCTTCTACTATATCATCAATAAATGTCTTGTCCACCTTTATAATATCAAATGGAAGCTGCTTAATATAGTTAAGGGAAGAATATCCAGTTCCAAAGTCATCAAGTGCTATCATAGGACCGAGCTTTTTAATTCCTTCTACAATCTTAAGCACACGCTCCATATCATTAATCGCAAAAGATTCTGTTATCTCAAGTACGATATTTTCGGGATTTACCCCGGTCTTTTTCATAATCGAAGCAATATTGCCTACTACATCTTTCTGTAACAGCTGTACAACTGACAGATTGACGTTAATCCTGAAATCTGGATATCCATGTTCATTCCAGTATCTGCACTGCTTACATGCCTCTTCAAGCACATATTCACCTATTGAAGTAATAAGTCCAAGATATTCAGCCAACGGAATAAAATCTCCCGGCCCTAAAAATCCAAGCGCCGCACTATTCCACCTTACCAGTGCCTCGCAGGACACGAACTTATTAGTCTGTACATCCATAACCGGCTGATAAAATACCACAAATTCATCAATCTGCGATGCAATTGCCTGACGCATGCTGTTTTCTATGTCAAGCCTTTTCTCTGTATTATGCCGGCCTTTACCGTCATAATAACAATATCTGTTTTTACCTGACTTTTTAGAATCATACATAGCAATATCTGCAAGACGGATAATCTCATTACAATCTGTACTATCATCTGGAAATATAGCAATCCCCATACTCATTGTACAATAATATTCTGTTGCTGAAAGATACCATGGCTTGTTAAACATATCAATAATATTCTTTACAATCTTATCAATATCAGAATAACATTCTTTTGTTATAATAATAACAAACTCATCTCCACCCATTCTGTAACAGTGATCCTTAAGATTAACCATTGCCTGAAGACCAGCTGCTATCTGTTGTAAAAGCATATCTCCATATTGATGTCCAAGACCGTCATTAATATGTTTAAAATCATCAAGATCTATAAATAATACGGCGCCCTTCTTATTACTCCTTACAGACTTTTCAATCTCTTTAGGCAGGTCCAGCTCACACTTCATTCTGTTATACAGACCTGTAAGAAAATCATTATGCGCCTGATATTCAATTCTTTGCTGATTCTTCTTTTTCTGTGTAATATCAACTGTTGTACATACGAGCGCCTTGCTTCCATCAATCCATTTAAGGTCAGAAAACCTGACTTCAAACCATAAACCTGACAGAGCATCGAAATGCTCCATGCTTGCACATTTCTCTCTGTCTGAATGAATTGTACCAAAATACTTTTCAATACATTCCTTTATGGTTCTTCTTACTTCCTGTGACGTATTGGCAATATCATTTTCAAAGAAAATGGAACCATCCTGTGCACTGCACACGATTATTCCCGAACCAATATTACTTAATATGTCCCTAAGCACTTCATATGAAGCAATAAGTGAATTTCTTGTTACTTTCTTTTGTGCAATACTCTGTATGACCTTAGACACCAAATTGATAAAATTAATATCCATATCCTCAGGATTAATCTCATTCTGCGTATCAAACATAGCAAAATACATCTCAATTCCTTCGTTGATATATATTGGAATCGTAACACTTGTCTTTATTCCAAATTCCTTCATCTGCTGCCTTATCTTATCATCCAGTGTATCATCTGTATGGATACATATTCTCATATCATCTGCTATCAGAAGAAACTTATCATATGCCATTCCATCTATAAGCACATCATCTGCCTCTTCTCTTCTACATTCAGCAATCTTTATAAGGCTCTTATGTTCCTCACTTATCTGAATCACACATAAATTAGTCACGTCAAGATATTCCTGTGCCCTCTCAATAATAGCACGTGCAACCTCTGTAAATAATCCCTTATCACCCAGAAGCTGTACAATATCCGTAAGCACGCTTTCTCTTAATCTGTTTTCCTTCAAAATAATCCCCCGGTTCATGATTATATTTAATTTATAATAATTCACACATTCATATTATACACATGCATATATAAATACATTTTTTATTATTATACCCCATTTTGACCCTTTTGAAAATACTATCTTGATATTTTTCAAGGTAAAAAGCGCAAAAAAGCGGAACAGCCACATTATAAAAATTCGTATATAATATAGAATTGTTTATTATTTAAACATCTATATTCCATATAACTTTTTTAATGCAGCAATCCCGCCTGAATAAACACCATATAATATATTCATAACCCTTTATATCAAGAAATGCCAATCACACTTCCAGCATCTTACATATAAAATATGATTTAAAAAAGCACTTTGCACTTATTCATATCTACATTTTTCTTAATATAATCACCGGCTGCCTCTCTTTGTTCTTCTGACATGTCAGCCTGTCTTAACATGACTACCATTTTACCTTTATTAAACATCATATAATAGCCAAACTTATTATAAATAGTAGTAAATTCATTCCAGTCATAATTAGTAATTATATTAAATTCAGTTATCTCCGCAAGAATGCCATTCTCCATAAGAGTAATTGTACATGGTGCCGCCTCTGATGGATCTCTGTTCTTAAGGTGGTATGATACACTGTTTTTAAACTGAAAAAAGAATATATATAACGGATAGCACCAGCATGCAGCATATATTACGGCAATATATGTTGAAAGATAGCCCATGCATATAAGCACTATTGAAATAACCGCAGGAAGCCACGTAAGTATAAGTTCAACAGGATTCCTTATAAAACGGTTCCAGAATACAATCTTTTCGTACTCTTTACCACTTGCCTTTAAAGTAGTCTCGTATTTTATATAATCCATGATAACCTCAATTCTAAATTTAATTAAAGCCAATCCACTTATTCATGAATCTGTAACCGGCTCTTGAAATAAATCTTCCTGTTTTTCCCGGAAGATTGACAGAATAACCAAGAATTGAATACCTCAACATGCTATGAAGCTTCTTATCCTTCTTAGTATAATCCCAAAGTTCCTTTTTCTTTGCAAGATTTTCTTCTGTTCCCGACAATATAAGAAATATTGATGATACCTCCATCATAATTCTTAAATAATTACACATATACATCTTACATTTCTTATTATCAATATCACTTTGCAAAAAGAAATCTATCATTCTCTTTGTAACTCTTATCTGCTGGTCAATTCTTGATATCATAACCGTCTCATTAACAGACTGGTCATCCCTTCCTATAAAGTATCTGTAAAAATTAGTATTTACATAATACATCTTCTTAACCATAGGTAATGGTTCAAATACAAATATATTATCCACATAAAATGTATGCTTAGGAAGCTCTAAGCCGCAGTCCTTAAGAAGCTGTGTCCTGTATATAACGCTGTGCATAAGAATATACTGGTCTATCTTAAACTTGCCAATGTCATCCCAGCCAAACATCTGCTCTTGTGGAAAAACATTATCATACTGTATAACTTTCTTTCTCTTAGCACCAACCTTTTCATATACATAGTTGGCAATCACCATATCCGGCTCATCGTCTTTTTCAAATGACTTTAATGTTGCAAGAATTTTCTTATAACTCTTCTGGTCTACCCAGTCATCACTGTCAACCACCTTAAAATACTTTCCTGTAGCATTGAGAAGCCCCGTATTAACTGCCTGACCATGTCCACCATTTTCCTGATGTACCGCCTTTACAATCGTTGGAAACTTCTCAGCATATTTATCAGCAATCTTTGCCGTATCATCTTTAGACGAGCCATCATCTACGATTATAATCTCAACATCTTCTCCACCTGTAAGAACTGATTTTATGCACTTTTCCATATACTCTGCCGAATTATAGCATGGTATGGCAAATGATAATATTTTCATAACCAATATAAGGATTTCTCCTCTGCTATTTAATAAACTTTTGCAATAAATAGCTTTTCCTTTCTAAATTTTCATACATTTTACATTCTGTCAGGACACTCAATTGCTAATAAATCTATACACTGTTCAAGTACTGCCTTAGTAACACTTATTAATGCAATATATCCCTTCTGTTTATCAGCATCTTCTTCCGCAAGAATCTTAGTATCATGATAAAATCCATTAAATGCATTAGATATCTCATATATAAACTGGCATATCTTATGTGGTGCATTATCCATATATGCTGACTTAATTACATCTGAAAACTTAATAAGTGCAAGTTCAAGATTCTTTTCACTCTCTCCTGTTGCCGGATTAAACTTAAGTTTCTCAAGGCTTCCACCATTCTCAACATATTTAGCAAGAATTGACTTAATTCTTACGATTGTATACAGAATATATGGACCTGTATTTCCTTCAAATGAAGCGAATCTCTCCACATCGAAAACATAATCTTTAGATGCCTGATTAGATAAATCTCCATATTTTAAAGCTGCAAGTCCTACTGTCTTAGCAGTATTTTTGGCTTCTTCTTCTTCCATAGTCCTGTTTTCAGTAATCTTTTTATATACAGCTTCGTCAATATCTGCAATCAGATGTTCAAGACGCATTACACCACCTGAACGTGTCTTAAACGGCTTGCCATCCTTTCCATTCATTGTACCAAAGCCTAAGAATACCAGTTTAGTATCAGGCTTTACAATACCAGCTTTCTTTGCAACACGGAATACCTGTGTAAAATGAAGCTCCTGTCTTTTATCAGCCAGATAAATATACTCATCAGGATTAAATAACTTTTCTCTTTCTACCATTGTAGCAAGGTCTGATGTCGCATAAAGTGCAGCACCGTCAGACTTTCTTACAATACATGGAGGCAGCTCCTTAGTATCTGTATCCTCCTGTATATCAACGACCATAGCCCCCTGACTTTCATATGCAATCCCCTTATCTATCATGTCCTGAACCATATCAGGTATATAAGGCTGTGCATCACTTTCGCCTTTCCAGAGGTCAAAATGCACATTAAGATTGTCATAATTCTTCTTTAAATCAGCCTTCGAAACATTCATTATATGCTTCCATATAGCTGTACATGCCTTATCTCCGCTCTGAAGCTTAAGTGTTGACTGATGGGCTCTTTCTTTAAAGGCCTCATCCTCCTTAGACTTTGCACTTGCCGCAGGATATATCTGCTCAAGCTCTGATATAGTAAAAGGCGGCTCTGTAGGGTATTCTCCCTCAAAGTTCTCATCAAAATATGGAAGTTCCGGTTTTCTGTCTCTTAATTCTTCTATGATAAGTCCCATCTGAAGTCCCCAGTCCCCAAGATGTACATCACCTGTAACATTATTACCGGCAAATTTCTGTATTCTCTTAACACTTTCACCGATAACTGCTGAACGAAGATGCCCTACATGCAATGGTTTGGCTGCATTAGCTCCGCCATAATCAACAATAACATTCTTAGGTTTATCACCTGTCTCAAATCCAAATCTATCATTTTCCGCCATTTCTCCCACATAATCAGCAAGAAATTTCTCTGCTATAATTATATTGATAAATCCAGGTTTTACACTTTCGATACTTTTAAATGCAGTATCATCCTTTAACTTAGCAACAACATCATCAGCAATCATAAATGGTGCCTTATGATATTCCTTAGCCGCTGCCATTGCTCCATTACACTGGAACTCACATAAATCCGGTCTGTTAGAAATTGTTACCCTTGCATATTTCTCATCATACCCACACTGGATAAATGCTTCTTTTATCTTGTCTGTAATAAGTTCTATCATTGTCTTCATGACTTTCCTCCATGTATGAACTCTTCAAATTAAAGTATGTTTAATACATACATTGTAAATAAGTGAACAATAATTACATATTAACACATCCGCCATATAAAATAAAGCAAAAAATGACCGCATATTATACACCGTATATTATATGCAAAAAAAATCAAAGCACCATTACACCTGAAATGATACTTTGATAATCATACTAATTAATTATACAATTATAATATTTTATATTATGTCTAATATATAACCTTTTTTAAAAATAATGCATGTGGCTCTGCCGGAAGTGACATCTGTATATCCTCACCATCAAGTGCTTTTTTAACATCCTCCGGTTTCTTAATTCCATTCCCAACATCAATAAGCATACCAGTCATAAGTCTTGCCATATTATGAAGAAAATCATTAGCAGTTATTCTTATTGCTGCTTTCTGATTCTTCTCATTATACAGGACATCAATATTATCAATTCTCTTTACAGTAGACTTACTCTTTCTTGCAGTTGTAAATGCTTTAAAATCATGCTCTCCCACAAAATATTCTGCTGCCTTACGCATAGCATTAAAATCAGGTTTTTCAAATGTATGATAACAATATCTTCTATTAAATACATCTGCTATATCCGCCGTATCAAGTCTGTACTCATACACTCTTGCCTTTGCATTCAGCTGGCTGTGAAATCTTTCATCTACAGCTTCAACGCCAAGAACTGCTATATCTCTTGGCAGGTATCTGTTAAGATAATTTCTCAGCTCATAATCTTTCTGTCTTGTATTAAGCTTAAAATTAGCCGTCTGTTCAAAAGCATGAACTCCTTTTTCTGTTCTGCTTCCACAATATATGTCAATCTCTTCACCTGTCATCCTGCTAATTATATCCTTAATCTTAGCCTCTATTGTATTAGAAGAACCGTCCCTGCCAAGACGCTGCCATCCATCATATCTTCCACCATCATACTGTAATACTATCTTATAATTATACATATGCTACTCTTCCATTGCTTTCTTTATAACATCTACTATTGCCTCTGCCTCAAAAGGCTTCTGCACAAAATCAACGGCACCTCTCTTAATTGCCTCAACCACATTATTCTTCTGACCTGCCGCCGTAACCATTATTATCTTAGCATCCGGGTCTATTCTCATTATCTGTGTTACTGCATCTATGCCATCAAGATTAGGCATAGTAATATCCATTGTGACAACATCAGGCTTGTATTCTTTATATTTTTCAACACCGTCTATCCCATCAACAGCCTCGGCAACCACCTCATAACCTGCTCCTGTAAGCATATTTCTTAGAAATTTTCTTGATGTCTTTGAGTCGTCAACTATTAATATCTTTTCCATATTGAAACCTTACCTTTCATCTTTATCTGTCAGATTCTGCATATATTCCTGTAAATAATCCCCAGAATTATTAAATCAAGGTCAACTGCCCTGTCAGATTATATCCTCACTGCTTGCAATCTCTATACATTCATCTATTGCCATAATAAAATCAAAGGATATTCCATCCATATCCATATTAACCACATAGAATCCTTTATCACTGTTAATTCTTATATCGTCATAAAATACCGGAGGATGAAGTATCACTTCAACATCTTCTCTGCTTAATCTTGTGGCAAACGAACCATTAATACAGTTAATCATCTCGCACACTGCATCATATACATCTTCATTAAATGTATCAAAATCTTCACCGGCAAATTGTGAAGCAAGCTTTAAGAGTACATCCTCGTCCCCTTCAATGCCAAATAATATATCCATATCACCATCCATTATCTGACATCCTAAAAACTTACCTTCATACTCTTCACTTACAGTTATCCGGTTAAGAATTACTGAATCCTTAAGATATATCTTAAAATTCTTTAATATACATTGAAGTTGTTGAACATAACGTTCATTTCTCATCTTTACAAATGTAGCAACAAGTGCATCTACATCTCCTGTTTTAAGTACACGCAATTCTCTGTCTGACAGGCTGTTACCCATGTAATTCTTTGCAATGTACCTACTGAATAACATATCTTTCATATTCTCTCTCCTTGAATGAATTAAACAATAAGTACTTCTTACAATCCCCCATATGTAAGTCAATCCTCTGAAAATATAAATTCATCACTAAACTTTCCATCTCATCTCTATAATAAACTGTCTATATATTATGCGACAGAAATATTGATAATATGATTATTTATACATTTCTATGGTTCAATTATACTACACTTTCTGTCTATTTATCAAGACAAAATCGAATTGTTTGTACATTATCTGACAATTTTTTCACATTTACCGGCATATTATACTAATGCTGTCCACATAAAAAGCTGTGCATTAAATATGTTATACTATAAAAGATGTGTTCCCAAGCAGGAACCTCTATTATTTATTATAACAATAATTAATGCACAGCTTCAATATACATCAACTCATTTATAAATCAACTTATTTCTTACAATTACCTGATAAATACACCATCAGATGCAGCTGTAGTACTATCTACAATCTGTATTATCCACTGATTATATTATTACAGCAGATCTAATTGTATATAAATGTAATTACTTATCTTCTACACTATAATTAGGAGCTTCTTTAGTGATATGGATATCATGTGGATGGCTCTCTCTTAATGCAGCTGAAGACATCTTAATAAACTTAGCAGTCTCCTGAAGTGTTGTTACATCAGGTGCTCCACAATAACCCATACCTGATCTTAAACCACCCATAAGCTGGAATATGGTATCTTCTACAAGTCCCTTATATGCAACTCGTCCTTCAACACCTTCCGGAACAAGCTTCTTAGCACCTGTCTGGAAATATCTGTCCTTGCTGCCATTTTCCATAGCTGCTATAGAACCCATTCCTCTATATACCTTATACTTTCTTCCCTGGAATAATTCAAATGTACCAGGTGCCTCGTCACAGCCTGCCAGAAGACTTCCGAGCATACATACATTACCACCTGCTGCTATGGCCTTAACTATATCACCTGAGTACTTGATACCACCATCAGCAATAACAGGAATACCATACTTCTTAGCTTCTGCATAGGCATCCATTACTGCTGTTACCTGAGGTACACCAATACCTGCAACAACTCTTGTTGTACAGATAGAACCAGGTCCGATACCTACCTTTACAGCATCTACACCGGCTTCACAAAGTGCCTTAGCTGCTGCACCTGTTGCAATATTACCCGCAATAACCTGAAGGTCAGGATAAGCTGCCTTAATCTGCTTTAATGTTGTAATTATATTCTTAGAATGACCATGTGCTGAATCGATTACAATACAGTCAACCTTAGCTTTGACAAGAGCATCAACTCTTTCCATAACATTAGCTGTAATACCTACTGCTGCTCCACAAAGAAGTCTTCCCTGTGAATCATGTGCTGATAAAGGATACTTAATCTGCTTCTCGATATCCTTGATTGTAATAAGACCTCTGAGTTTAAAATCATCATCTACTATAGGAAGCTTTTCTTTTCTTGCCTTGCCAAGAATCTTTTTGGCTTCATCAAGTGTTATTCCCACAGGTGCTGTAATAAGATTCTCACTTGTCATGCACTCACTGATTGGTCTTTTATAATCTTCTTCAAACTTTAAATCTCTGTTAGTAATAATACCAACTAATTTTCCATCGTTATCAGTTATCGGAACACCTGAAATCCTGAACTTTCCCATAAGATTGTTAGCATCTTCAAGTGTATTTTCTGGGTGAAGATAAAACGGATCTGTTATAACTCCGTTTTCTGAACGTTTAACCTTGTCAACTTCTTCTGCCTGTTCTTCAATAGACATATTCTTATGAATAATTCCGATACCACCCTGTCTTGCCATAGCGATTGCCATTCTATGCTCTGTAACAGTATCCATTCCTGCACTCATAAGTGGAATGTTAAGCTTAATCTTCTTAGTAAGCTGTGTAGATAAATCAATCATATTTGGTGTTACTTCTGAATATTGTGGAACTAAAAGCACATCATCAAATGTAATTCCTTCACCAATAATCTCACCCATTGTACTGTATCCTCTCTTTCTTTAAATAAATAGTATAGTGTATATTATTCCTCATCAAGGAAAATTCAGGCTGACATTGTGCCAGCCCTATTATATATTGTTTCATAATATATCAGAATAATTTTAAAATGTCAAACATAAATTAATGTAAAACTTTGACATTTTATTATCATTTATAAAAGAACTTTTAAATATTCAGAATTCTTGAATATTTTATGCTTATATCACTTTACATTATATTGTAACCTTACATTATAATGACTGATATTTATTCTCCACATTTGTATGCATTTCTTGGCGCTGCTGCCTTAAGTGCAGCTTTCATTCTGTCATCAGGCTCTATAAATATTCTTACCATCTCATTACTGTTGTCCATTGTATATACCACTACAATATTATCCGACTCCTGATTAGATGTATAATCTGCCGTTCTTAATTTGCGATGTTCCATTCTTAATGCATCCTGTGAACCGGCAGGTGCAATAAGCTCTGCCCTGGCAATATTATATACGCCACATCTTTTTCTCATGGATCTTGACATTATCTTATCAACTGTCATGTCATTATCAACAAGTGAATATTCATATTCTGCATTATAATACTTAAATACAATGACAGTTGCAATCACAAGAATTGCAAGAAGTATCACTCCAAGTGCATATGTCTGTGGTATCGTCGTTACCGCAAGTATACAGGCTATAATCATAACTGCCTTGAATACTATCGATAACCCTGGAGCCTTTGTCTTAATAATCTGCTCTGTTGGTAAATTATTCATCCTTTTCCTCACTTTGATTTATTATTTGTAATATTTTATGTGCATATATATCTACGCATATTAAATATGATTATATTATACTATTATAAATATTTGTTTACAACATTTATAAAAATCTACTCTATAACAATTATAACAATTTATAAAAATCTACTCTATAACAATTCCGCAGCTATCACCTATATGTGTCAATATAAATGCCATATCCTCCTCTGATACAGATACACAGCCAGCTGTAGGTCTTCCATTAGAGCAATGTAAAAAATAACAGCTTCCTGCCCCATCAGTTCTTAATATCTCTGTCCATACACCATCCTGTTTTTCATGCATTGTAACAGTAGCATGTACTCCTTCTGACTCAACTACCACAAGCTGTGAATATTCCTCCGCTGCGGGAAGCTGTGCAGCGAAGCTTTGCTCTGCCTCTGATTCCACATGTCCATTTACAACCTTCCATATTCCGGTTTCATCGCTTACATTGCCTGTATAATCAAAATCTACTGCTCCATTGGTTATCTTCCACCAGCCATACATATTTTCTGCCATTCCATTATATGTAAAGTCTACCGCTCCGTTGGTTATCTTCCACCAGCCGGCTTCATTTTCAGCCAGTCCTGTATAGTCACTATCTATTTTACCATTTCTATAATAATTCCACGTTCCATCCTCTGCCTGACAGATGCCATTCTTATCTGCTATATTAATTGTCATAATTTTATCATCTGCAATAACTTTTACCGTTTTAAAACCACTGCCTATAATCATAATAAGCATTATAGAGCAGATTACAAGTATAGTTTTTTAAATATATGCTTAATTATTTTCTTAATATTCATATAAATCTCCATTCCGCAGGCATTTTTTATTCCGGAGGAATCGCGAGCCAAATGTCAGATTTAACTATGCGATAAGGACTGCTTTGTAACGCCTGCAGCACAAATAGCCAGTTCATTTATGAACTTTGGAAAATAATCGCATC